>Ga0257117_1000890_pt1 | contig 20087 bp, 22 predicted proteins | sample SI112_135mmetaG_FD_190157 | JGI IMG/M metagenome (GOLD analysis project Ga0257117, IMG submission 190157) | Marine microbial communities from Saanich Inlet, British Columbia, Canada - SI112_135m | ecosystem: Environmental > Aquatic > Marine > Inlet | place: Canada: British Columbia | collected... | reverse complement strand
AGATCAGAAGAGTGATCGGTAAAAGTTGATTTCGAAAAAATTATTGAAAAAATGGCCGTGTTGAGCCCGTGTGATATTCTGCTGTGCTTTCTATAAGGGATCTCTTTTAGGCACTCATACATGTCAGGGTAACGGTTAATTAGCTGTCTCAATTTTTTGACAATGGATCCGGCCACTTCCTTCAATTGTTTCCCATGATTAAAACGACCTGCATTTGAGTGATCAAAGAGTTCTGAGAGAAAAAATTTATATTGTTTTCTGATGTGGTTTAAATCATCAGATAGTGGAAGAATATTTTCTAGTAAGAGCTTAGAAAGCTCTGGTCCTCTAACATAGATGTGACCATGACCACTTTCTCTCAGAGTCACATATTTTTGTTCGCCAAATTCCTCACCCTTTCTACAAATAAGGCTGTAGCCTTTATTGTCACTGTCATAGTAATAGAAATCAACAGAGTATTTTTTCATTGGATGAATATCTTTTGTCACTATTGTTCTGTATTCTTGCTTTTTAAAAAGGCTATAAATAAAGAGAAGGTGAGATGGAGTCATAGACTTTTTAGGAAGCATGATAGTGGTGAAGTTTTTCTTTTTTAGTTCACGGTATTCCTCAGAGAGCTTACCAAACAAAATTATAAAAACGACCTTAGGATTTTGATGAAGAGCACTTTCATAGAGTTCTTTTAAATGTACTTTTTGTGATAAGAATCTTTCATTATGAAGTAAGTCACAATCAAAAATGACAAAGTCTTGTCTCTCGGCCTGCATTACTTCCACGGCCTTTTTTGTATTTCTTATTCCAAGGTATTTGCAGTCAAAGTCAAAGGTAGGCGCTAGTTTTTCTTCCAAATGAAGATCTTGGCCTATGAATAAAAACTTCGGTGGAGGTAGTATTCTCACTTTTATTTCCTATGGATGGTTCGCATCTATAAGATCTTTTCGGTTTATAGAAAGAAAAATTGACTACAAATTAACTAGTACCCGCGTGAATTAGACAACCTTTAAGACTTCATCGATATCCGTGATTCCTTCAATAACTCTTCGGGCAGCGTTAACATTCATTCGAGTAAAAGAGTTAGCTGTTTTTGCTTCAAGAGTACTAAGCTCAATATCAGGAGTAATCAGTTTTCTTGTTTCCTGATTTATCACAAGAAGCTCATAAATACAGAGACGACCCAAGTATCCGGTGTTCTTGCACTTTGTACATCCAACGTGTTTATAGACGTATTCTGGAACTATCCCCTCTAGGTCATCACCGACCAGTAGATTCCACAGCTCTTGTGGTGTCTTCTCTTTTTTCTTGCAATGAGGGCATAGTTTTCTAACAAGTCTTTGGGCCAGAATTCCCCTAAGAGTAGCGTTTAGCAGATAGGGGGCAATCCCCAAATCTAAAAGCCTTGTGATGGTAGAAAGTGCACCGTTAGTATGAAGTGTAGAGAAAACTAAGTGACCCGTAAGAGAAGCTTGCGCTGCCATTTCTCCCGTTTCTGTATCTCTAATTTCACCTACCATTATAATATCTGGGTCTTGTCTTAAAAAGGCCCTAATGGCACCTGAAAAATTTAAGTTAATATTCTTGTTAATTTGTAATTGATTAAACTTATCATTAATCATTTCCACTGGATCTTCGATGGTACAAATATTGACATCATCTGTGGCCCGGGCCTCAAGAGAGGTATATAGGGTAGTAGTTTTTCCCGATCCAGTAGGGCCTGTGACTAAAATAATTCCATTATTTGCATTTATCAATTTAGTCCAAATATTTTTATCTTGTGGATAAAATCCAAGTTGTAAAAAATCTCTTTTGGCAACTTCTGGGTTGAATACTCTTATCACTAGCTTTTCACCAAAGAGAGTAGGGACACTTGAAAGTCTTAAATCTAAATCATTAACATCAAAGTGATGTCCCTTTATCCTTCCATCTTGTGGCTTTCTTTTTTCATCCACTTTCATTCCGCACAATATTTTTAATCTACTGACTACTGGGACAAAAATTTTAGGATCCATTTTGTAGACAGTTAGAAGGATTCCATCAATACGAAACCTAATTTTGCATAGGCCTTTCTTGGGTTCAAAGTGGATATCTGAGGCCCTTTCGGTATAGGCATATTGTACAATCCAGGTGACAATTTTTACTGTTGCTGAATCTTCTGTTCCAAGGGATCTATTTTTACTATGCTCAACGAGCTTTTCAAGCTCATTAATATTTCCTGACCTCATCATTCTGGTGGATTTTTTGTGAGAGAAATCGCTTCCCTTTAAAAATCTGTGAACAGAGAAAAATTCAACTATAAATTTATTTATTGCTATGGGATTTGCAAAAACAACTTTTACTTTACGCTTGAGGATCGACTCCATTTCACCAATCCAATGATCTGTATGTGGACTGCATGTGGCGAATGTTACTTCAGACTTTCCTACTAAAATGGGAAGGATTCTGAGTCGTTTTGCGTAGGCCTCTGAAACAATTGTAGTGACCGATTGAACTTCGATTTTCAGGGGATCAAGTTTCACGTAGGGAATTTCAAAGTATCCTGCAAAGAATTCGCTCAGTCCTTCATGTGTCAGTACATGATTTTCTATAAGAGGATGCTTCAATTGATAGCGGGCCAGTATGCTGATGGGGTTGTCTCTTAGATCACGGTCATCTTTTAGAATTTGGATTGCTCTTTTTTTAGGCAGCATTTTAAGCTCTACTAAAATCTTCAAAGCATGTGAAAGTTCAAATTTTTTTTCTCGAATTTTATTCCGTGTTTTTCTCTCAAACATTTTACAACCCCTTCTCATAGGGCTTTTCGGCATTTTTGCAAATTTCAGTAGAAGCAAAGTGTTATGATCGGGTACTGTTATAAAACTATCACTTTATGAGTATAATAATCTAATTTCTATTTATTGGAGAAGATATGTTGGGCCCAGAAGATCTGAAGTTGAGTGCTATTGACTGTAAAAATGGTGAAGAGGTTGATTTCCTATATCAATTTATTTTTGATCACCATTCGACACCCAAAAACTTATTGCCCACGAAAGAAGAGCTTAACTCACCCTCACTTTTCTTTTTTAGGGCAGTACTTGATGAGAAGCTCATTGGCATGTCTAGCTACTACAAGGTCACTCCATTTTTGGCGGAAACCCAAAAGACCATAGTCCTTCCCGAGTTCAGGGGGAAAGGCTTTGGTAAGAAAATCTCCTCACTTATGGAAGATCTTATTAAAAATAGAGGATTCAAGAAAATTCGTTCTGCTATCTATATCCAAAATCTCAAGATGCTCAAAATCAAATTAGACCAAAGCTATATTATTGAGGGACTTCTAAGGGATCACGATGCTCCTGGGCTTCATGAATATAGTTTGGGAAAAATCCTCGGCTAAGTATTTGAAAAGATAAGGGTTTCAAGAAAAGATGAGATTCTTTTGGGTATTATGAAACCTTTTTCCATAAGCCGCGTATTACCTATGACATAACATCCTTATGCTTTTAATTTGCCCCCCCAAGGCAATTTTGATTGTGAAGGATCTAAAGATGGATTCTTCACATAAAGGCTTACCAGAGACTCACGGAGTAGTTACTGGTAGGCCTTTTTATTTTTCCCCCTACTTCATTTCTAATTTAAATCTGAAATTAAAACACTCCTTAACTAGTTGAATTTACTTGATTATTTAAAAGGTTTATTTTATTTCGATTTTTTTGAAACCTTTTTCCCTAAGCTTCGTATTATCCATAACACAACATCCTTCTGCTTTCATTTGCCCCCCAAGGCAATTTAGAATGTGATGGAACTTATGATGGATCCACCACAGAAATGGCCCTCAGAGACTCAAGGAGAGTCCTGATTGGCCCTTTCATATTTCCCGCACTGAAAGTCATGGTAACCTCTTAAATTTACAAGTATTAAAATCCTTAATTTCAAGATAGGCCCTGCGTATTAATTTTTCTGGTCCAGTAGACCAACTCTACCAATAAATGTAAGCTGAACGCCTTCAATCTTTGAACTAGGAACTATAAATGGGGAAAGCTCTTCTGTGCTTTGCGGTCGGTGTTGCTCTTACTACTAATCTCTACGCTTTAGAATCGGGTATAACCGGAAAAATAAAGCTCACTAAGGCACTTGCAAAGAAGATAGGCAAAAACTCAACTCTCTTTGTTATGGCGAAAAGAGTAGGTCGCTCAGGTCCTCCTGTTGCTGTAGTAAAAATAAAGTCTCCTGTCTTTCCACAAAAATTTAAAATTTCCCAAAATGATGTGATGATGAAAGGTCTTCCATTTGAAGGACCATTTATTATTGCTGCCAAATTGTCTCCCAGCGGAGACGCAATGGATGGGATGGCGCGCGGGTCTCACAGAAACCCTGTTCCTATTGGAAGTCAGAATATAGAAGTCATTCTTAAAAGGTAACTTGCCTCATTTTTTTGAGAGATACCATCTGGAGCCTATCAAATCGATTAAGTGCAGTGACCTAAGAGTTGTGATTTCCCTATAGCTCCAATATTACAACCTTTTTCAAAAACAACTTTATAATTAAATGGCATGTTGTGAATCACTTCATTGGCCCCAATCATAGCTCCAGGGCCTAGCTCGGTGATTTTTTTATTGGAATGAAAAATTCGAGCTTTTCCTTGCACTATAAGATACGCCACAAGTGGAATCTGCCCCTTATCAATTGATACATAATCACTTTTTAACTTGTGGAAATAAGCGAGGTGCTTTTTTGAAAGATAAAAATGAGTGCTTGAATTTATGGCCGCGAACTTGATTCCCAAAATTCTAGTCAACAAAGAACATTGAATACATACTTTCTCAACTACAAATGCAATTGAAAATAAACTAAAAATAATAATCCCTCCAACAAACAAGTAACTCGGTATAAGAAACATATTCCCCCCTCCAGGTACGTTACTACTTTTTAAAAATGAGATTTATTAGCGTATTGATCTTTTAAACTCTTTTCGTTTTCCATGATTTCTTTCACATATTTCTTGTCAAAAAAACAGGCCACAGTGTCGGTCAAAGCCTCGGCTTTAAAGTCAGTATATTCTTCTTCTAAATGACACATGCCTATTGTACTACCAGGTCCTAATTCTTTACTGGTGATGGTCCCATCTTTATTTTTTGTGGAAAAATTAATAAGCCCAGATTTTATACAAAAAATTCCATAATAAGGGGTCTTAAAATCAATAAGTGCTTGTCCCTTTTTATAAAAGTTAAATATTTTCATCTTGCTATTCAAATCTAATTGGTCCTGGTTAAAACCACAGAATATTGATTTCATTAAAACATTGCATTTTGAACACTGTGGAGGAGCATTTTTTTTGATAACAACCCCCTTGCTACTTATACATTGATAAAGATTTTGCTGTAACATTTTGAGATCGGAAAGTCTTTACGTCACATCTGAAACTGATTATTGTCAAAGTGATTTTTTAAACTATTAAAAATCAGAGGGAATAATTTTCCACAAATAATACTAAGAAAACTTAATGACAAACTCTGAGTACATTTTTGCTAAGTGGCACAGATCCCTCGCAATTGGCAAATAAAAATTACAGCAGTAGCGGAACTCTATTTTGATGCTAATTATAAAATATTTATTTTTTAGAAAGGGTCATAGCAACGAGGCATACTTCAATATTGGGGTCTGCTTTGGATTGGAGTACTTCAAATTCGCCTCCGATTTTTTTAAGAATATGTCTGTCGTATTCCATTAAGCGATGGCAGGCGGACAAATCTCCACTTGCTGTCACGGGGCACTTACCTAGAATTTGGGCATATACCTTATTTTCATCATGGTGAGTGATCGGGACAAATTTCTTGGAAGGAAACATTCTTTGCCACTCATTACCCAATTGTTCTAAATCATTTGCTCTTCGAGCTCTTTTTACCAGCATTGTTAAATTGGCAAATGCACGCATAGTATACTTTGAGACAAGCTGAAGCCTGGGATTTTTGGAGAGGGCCCCAAGGAGGTTTAAAAATAAATTAAAGGTAAATTTACTCATTACATTTGTGATTGTTGGTAATTCTGAATACCAATCTTTTCCATCAGCTCAAGATTTGTTTCAAGCCAATTAATATGATCTTCTTCTGTTTCTTTTAAAAGAGTAAGAAGTATTTCTCTAGTAACAAAATCGCCCTCTTTTTCACAAATTTGAATGCCACTTTCGAGCTTTTTGGCCACTACAAGCTCAAAATCGAGACCCTGTGAAAACATGCTCTTGACATCAGTAGCGATCTCAATAGGGACTCTTTTTGAAAGAATCGGAGTTCCTTCTAGTAGTAAAATCCTTTCAATTAATTTGGTGGCATGGATATTTTCATCATCTTTTTCATGGTCAAATTGTTGGTAGAGCTTAGTTAGACCCCAGTCTTTGTACATTCTGGAGTGAACAAAGTAGACATCAATGGCTGTCAGCTCAAGGCTTAATAGCTCATTTAAGTGGTTTATGATATTTTGATTTCCCTTCACTTTAACTCCTAGATATTATTTGCCTAACCTTTTTACCGCAATTGATATAAATTTTCTACCAAATCTGCAAATAAAACCAACAGAAAATCAAAGGGACATTTAAGCAATCTGTTCTTTTTTAGGATAGCTCTTCTTTCATCTTATTAAATTGACTTAAGGAGATATCACCTTTTGCATATCGCTTTTTAAGAATTTCAAGATGCGATTCAGAGTCACTCTTTGAACTCGCAATTTGCTTGATAAATAGAACTACTCCTACAATAACAGCAATAATAACCACCCACCAAATGATCATAAATCCCCCGTGTCCTAAGAAGCTCCAATTGCCCATATCATACGTCATCATCATCTACTCCTATATGGCCCAAACGCCAACCCCGTGGTCATTATCGCTAAAATAAGGAACAACATCGATGATAAAAATCACTAATAAAGAAGATCAATTCGAGCTTCACGATTGATAGGATCAAGCTGCTCATCAGAGGGTTAAGCTAGAGCTCACACTAATGAATACTGGGGAAATCCTCTCCCTTAGTGTCCTAATATTCGCTTATAATGGAGCATTGTACTCCCATTGAAAAAACTACAGTTTAGATTAAACTTAGCAAGTGACGGCTTTTCTCTGGAGGATAATTATGAATCTTTTGGTTCTTTTTATTACCACCTTCTTACTTACCCTAAATGTGTTTGCTGCTGGAAAAGATAGAGCAGGAGTCTATGCAACTGGCCTGTACGCTATAGGCCCTACCTCCAGCTCTGCGGCTGCTTGGGACGGAATGGACTCGGGAGGTTTTGGCGCTGAAGTAGGGTACAGAGGCGAAAGTGGCCTTAGTGGCGAGGTCTTTGTCAGAAATCATGACTTTGATGAAAAGACCACAGCTTCAGGAGTCGCAGGAATTTCTTTTAAAACCAAACTCAAAGTTACAAGTCTTGGTGTTGGGGGAAAGTATTTTAGATCTGGCTGGAGGGCTTAGGTTCTACTTCTAACACTGGCTCCTGTTTTGAAAAAAGGTGAAGCCCTTATGGACTCCACCTAATTATTAGGCTAACTAACATCTTCTCCATTGAATTTTGTAAATGATACCTGCATGAAAATCTGCTGAGTCCACAGTGGCCAGTGCATCATCTTTATTTCTATTTGACCTAACTAGCATACTGGCGTTGACACGCAAATTGACATCATCCCCACAACGAGACCATGACAGTGCTGCTATCCCGATTGGATTGTTTAAGAAATAATCATTGTCAAATCCACCTCTGAAAGTTCTTCTAAAACGAGGGCCTCTTGTTCCCGCAAAAAAGTATTCAGTACTAAATCGGGCCATGCCGCCAGGAGGAACCGAAACGAAACCACGATAATCCACTTGGATGATAGAAATGCTAAGTCCTTGGGGAACATGAACTGGTACTGCAATATTACAGCCTTTTCTTGCGATTCGTCTTGCTCGTGGGCCACCACCTGCTTCAACAACAAACGAGTCAAAAAGAAGACTCAGCTCTTTTCTGTCTGGGCTTAGTGTTGCTGATACCGATCCTCCAGGGCAACCTGTTCCGCCGTAACCTGGCAGACCTAGTTGAATATCATTGGGGTCAGCAAAAGCAGATGTGCCAAAAGCACCAGCAAATACAAATAGTATTAATTTTTTAACAAAACTTTTCATACAAACACTCCCTTAAATTTAAAGGCAATATTGCCTAACAATTATTTCCTGTATTGATCAATTTCCTAAGTGCTATCAATCATAAATTTTTATCTACATTTTTTTTAAATCCTTTGCTATCAATTGCAAGTCGTATCGAGAGAATACAAAACAGAAAAGATATATTTAAAAAACTAGGAGTTGCAAATGATAAATGGCATAAAAAATTATAATCGTGGTACAAAAATAAAATGTATTCTATTAATTTTAACTTTATGTATTCCTGGGATTTCATATGCTCAGAATAAATTTACTTTTGATCAACCAGTATTGAGAGGGACTGGTTGTCCCCGGGGAACCACATCAGTGATTATGAGTCCAGACAATCAGGAAATTACTTTGCTATTCGATAGATTTTCAGCAGAGGTTCCACAAGTAGATGGTGACAATGATAATGACTTAGTTACATCTGAAAATCCAGGTAGAGGCAATCGTCGAAATAAGAATCGTTCACATAAAGTATGTAATATGATTGTCTCTGCCAGTCTTCCTGAAATGAGGAGAATCGTGGGACTAGGTATATCCATTGATTTTCGCGGTAGTACAATTATTGAAAACAATGCACGTGCAGTTTTTCGTGCAGTTTTACTTAAATGGAAAGGTCCCAGAGGAAAGCGTGGCAAACGTCATGAAGTTCATCGCCGCGCCTGGCGTGGCCAATTTGTTAATGACAATTGGTTTATTAATCTGCATAAATTGACCAAGCTACGCAGTGGCTGTTCAAAAAAACGTGAACGAAAGGTAGTCTTTAAGCTGAGAAATATCATTATGGCGTCTATACCTAAGCGAGTTGATGCAACTAACGCATCCGCTTTAATTACACTAGACTCTCAGGATATTTCTGGAAAAATGAAATTTAGGGTGAGGACAGCTCCATGTCGAAATCTCTAGTACGAAACGCTACAAATTTTCTGAAAATCATAGATAGAATTGATTAAAGTCCAAGTAAATATTTACAACTTGATGATACATTACTCCAATCTATTTTAATACAGCTAAGGAGTTGTACATGACACTTAAAAATGTAATTCGAACCGATGTAGAAGCAATTGTAACGACAGGAACAGTCAAAGAGGCTGCAGCACTTATGTACCAAAATCATGTAGGTTCAGTGGTCGTTATTGCAAAATTAAATGGCGTAAGAAAAACCCCTGTAGGTATTATCACTGACCGTGATATTGCACTATCACTTGGTAAAAATAAGCGCTTTGACTCAAATTTTTCTGTGCTGGACGTAATGACACCCAATGTAGTTGTGTGCACTCCTGAGGATAGCATTCACCAGACAATTCAAAAAATGTGTCAAAATGGCATCAGACGTATTCCTGTAGTGAACAATAGGGATGACCTTGTTGGCATTGTTACTTCTGATGATCTTCTTAAGCATGTTGGAGAAGAGCTGAAGGACTTGTCTCGAATCATTTCGAGTGAAATAGGTAAAGAAAATCACATGAAGCAAACGTTTGAGAAAGAAGTGCAGCTTAAATCTTATTCCCGAGCTACCCTTTAACACTGTGGAGGTTTTGATATGAGAAATTGTGAAGTTTGTCAAAACGAATATAGAAATACTTTTGAGGTCATTATGAGAGGCAGGTCTCATATTTTTGACTCCTTTGAATGCGCCATCCATGCTCTCGCCCCACGATGCCGACATTGTGGATGTCGAGTTGTAGGTCATGGGGTTGAAGCAGACGGCATAGCTTTTTGTTGCGCTCATTGTGCTCGTCAGGAGGGCTATCAAAGCATGAAAGATCAGCTGTCAATATCATTTCTTGAATAACCTCCTCGGAGAATACGTTAATGTGGAAATGGGGGGGCCATGTTCAAAAATAGAGAGGAAGCTGGTAGGTCTTTAGCACAAGAGTTTGGAGAAAAGATTAAAAAGCTTAGAGACCTTGTTGTTGTTGCTCTACCTAGAGGTGGAGTCCCTGTGGCCTTTGAGATAGCACAAAGACTTAAACTTCCTTTAGACGTTTTTTCAGTGAAAAAGATTGGAGCTCCTGATAACCCCGAGGTAGCGTTAGGGGCCGTCACCGAGGATGGAGAGGTTTTTCTAAATCGTGAAATTGTTGGACACTACAAAATCAGTAAGGGTGAGATCAATCTTTTAATCAAAGAGACCCAGGCAAAAGCTCAAAAACAAGCGCGAAAGCTTAGAGGGGAGCGAAAATCTTATGATTTAATACACAAAAATATAATTTTAGTCGATGATGGTATCGCTACTGGAGCAACGATTCATGTTGCGATTAATTTTCTTAGACAGCATGGAGTTAATTTTATAATTATTGCTATTCCTGTGTGTTCAAAAGATTCATATGAAGAGCTAAAAGAAATGGTAGATGATTTTTATGTTCTGGAGATCCCTTTTTACTTTAGCTCAGTAGGCTCTTTTTACCAGCACTTTCCTCAGGTGCCATGTGAAAGAGTCATCTCACTTTTACAAGAGAATAGATTTACACTAGACAAAATTAAATTGGAAGGAGAAAGCTACAATGAAACATAATAAGCAATTAAAAAAGGAAAGAATTAATATTATCTATCCTATTCTTGCAGTGGTCATTTTAATCATGTTTATGTATTTTTACAGTAATGATTTTCAATAATTAAAATGGTACCACCTCACTTTATATGAACAACTAAGTCGTAAAAAGTGAGGTGGTACTAGTTTTAAGTTATCTTAGGAGATCCCTTACATAATCTCCCATTCCACCGTTACCTGTTAGCAAGTTCCAATTGCTATCAAACATTCTTGGCCCCCAAAGGCTATCAAAGCACCAGGCGGTCCAAGAAAGTTGATTGTCGTCCATCCACTTTACAAAGGGAACGCCAAAACCTGACTGTGTTCCGCCTTGGTTGCTGCCTGTTTCAAAACCCCATTCTGTTACGAACATGGGGAATTTTCTCATCGTGGGCCCAAAATTTCTCTCCCAGTCAGAGGCACTTTGATTGCTATAAACATGAGCAGTGTAAATGATATTATTTCCTTGAACTGGATTGGTGGCCGCACCTGACATATGCGATGACCAAAATGGCCCCCCCACTATAATCAAATTATCTGGAGCTAAGGATCGAATCAAATTAACTGCAGGTTGAGCAATCTCATCTTTCCATGAATTCCAATTATCAGGATAGATAGGTTCATTAAAAATTTCGTAAATAACATAGGGGTTATCCTTGTACTTAGGCGCCATATATGTCCAAAATTCCTTTACCCTTGGATAGAGTCCAGACCAATCACTGACATAATGTAAATCGATAATGGAATAAATTCCTTTGCTAGTGAGGTCATCCACTAGTGGTTTGACGTGATTGTTAAAGTACTTTTCTCCGCCATTTATTTCACTAAACCACCCCTCTGTTGGATAGTTTGGATCCCCTGGATGTACTGTAATACGTATAACTTGTGCATGAAATTCATTGACTGCTTTATCTACAACCCATTGGGCAGAGATTCCTGGCCTTTCATTGTCTTTGAGATTCAAGTGTTCTGGATCTGCGATATTAACTCCCTTTAACCTCAAGACTTGTCCCAGGGCCGTATAAATTTTATTTCCTGAAACAAAGGCGTGGCCCGCAGGATTGGGATTTACAGTTGGCACAGCTGTTGGTATGGGAGTCGGAATGGACGTAGGGACAGCTGTCGGTAGGGGAGTTGGAATGGACGTAGGGACAGCTGTCGGCATGGGAGTGGGAACAGATGTCGGTATTGGTGTTGGCACAGGGGCCGAAACTGTGCCCTCTCCACTCAATGTTGTCTTCAGCTCTCGCCAAGTCCAATTTCTCCTCCTATAGTAGCCAATATGAAACTCAGCGTAGTAGTCTCTTTCGCTCTTTGGAGAAAAGGTAATACTATAGGTGCAGCTTTGTCCTTTTTTTAGAATGTACTCATTTTCCCTACAGGTCCCACCAGTTTTCGTAAAGGCGTCATCAGTAAACCAAAATTCGTCGATTCTAATTTTTCCTCTGCGCCTGCGATTTTTAATGGTAATTACTTGAGTTTTTGTACTTCCTATTTCAACTTTCCCAAAATCTTTAATTCCCGAAAAACTAATATCAAGTGCATAAAGATTAGGTAAAGTAAAAAATAGAAAACCTAAGATTGAAAAATATTTAATCATATTCCCTCCGTTTGTTTTCCATTTGAAAAAATCTTAAAATGGGTTGTAGAAAACACTTCGGAGGAAGATTTTTATCAGTTAAGTAATTTGTCTCAAATGAACGAAGTTTTGGGGCAAGAAAGCAAATGCTTCAACTGTTGCAATAAGGATATAGGCCTCTTATTGAAGATCGCTTTTGATGTGTATAATAGCTAGAGAGTTTGACCCACAGAGATCTATGCCACCTATGATAAGTGGCGAGAATTTACTAAATCTGATTTAATTTAAATAGGTTCTGACTGTGAAGGAAAGCGATTTTTCTTTTGATTGAAAATTTCATTGCAAGGGCAGTAGGGAAGATGTTCACCTTTTTTCAAGTCACTAAGCATTGCTTGAATCATAATCATGGCAAACATCCCCATGACCACCATAAGAGATGATCCAATGAGCCACAAGAAGCGAATCACCTCTGCCTCTAAATAATAACCAAGTGTTAATGAAAAAATACCAAAAATAATAGGTAGCAAAGGCATATATTTCATATTTCTTATACAATACTTCAAGACGGAACCCCCCCTATGGATTTGGTGTCATTCTTTGCGTGGAAATTTCACTTAACTGTTTTAAAAATCCCATTTTCAACTGTATGCCCATATGAAGGGACGATGATTTTTTTGATTTTCCCTTTTTGTCTGATGAGAATACTACCATCACCTTTGGCATTTAACTCTCTATTGGGACCATTGGGCCTAAGAAGTGGTATCTCGCCATCAAGTCCAAAATATTTTACTAGCTGATCTCGTCTGCCGATCAATTTTTCAGAAACAAATAAGGCTCCGTTGTACCCAAGCCCTGACGTTGAAAAGGCGTTGTGTAATTGCTTTTCAGTTAAGCTTGCGATTAAGCGGGTTGCCCATTTCAAATCATCAATCGTTAAATATCGAGTTAACACATTAAGTCTTTTGGAACGAAAAAGAATCAAGTCCTTTTTCACTTGCTCTATGGCCATTTTTTCTGAATCAAAACTCCCTAAAATCTTATCCTGAGATTCATCAATAAAAATACTCCAACCAAAGCGATTCATTTGCACTTCTAGGTCAGAAAGATTTTTGTAGGATTCACTAAGCTTTCTAAATAATTCAAATTTTGACTCTTTAAGCGCCACGCGAAGCTTAGTGGGGAGATAGCCACCTTCAATGAGTAAATCAACCTGAAGGTCATGGGGAGCAAGAGAATCCCCGGTATCGACTAAAACGTAGGAGAATTTTCTGGGAAGACTACCATCAGGAGTTTCTTTAAAGACAACTTTTAGGTTGTATCCAAAATTATCTACATTCCCAAGCCAACTATCAATTAACAAAAGTGCTCGTAGTTCACGGCGATCTTGATGAGACAGCATCATTCTATTCCAGCTAAAAACTCGTGTGTATCTCTTGGACCTCTTCTCTAGGTGGACTCCATATGTACGAATAAAACCAATTTTCCCTTTAAATTGCTCTTTAATTACATATGACTCTACTGGAGTCCCAAATACATTAGTTTTTTTAATTTTTGAGTGATCCATATAACGGTAAACATCAACAGCATCTTCAAATGCCACTTCTTCTCCGCTATCCAGAATAAAGCTTTTGTAATACAGTCTCAAATCAAAAATATTAAGCTGAATAACTTTACTCTTTGATAAACTAAATAAATTAGGATGAAACTTCATTACGATTGAATCGCAATAGTAAGCTTTGTCAACATTATAGCCCATTGCTTTGTAGAGGATATTGATTCCTGTTTCAATGTAGGCTTCTTGTTTGTGAAAAATGGGGATCTTGGGGTTTTGGTATCTCATTGCAAATTTTGCAGAGTATGTATCTTTGTCGAGGCCTTTTTTCGAGTCTTCAAAGAATGTATAAAGCTTTGCCCCGGGATTCCTACCACCACCATACTCAGGAATTATTTTTCTTTTCTTAAAATGAAAGATTCTATCTTTAGCACAGATCTCATCCTTTTTTTGGTGATAGTAATATGTTTCAAGTGACTTTTCTCTTTTTTTCCAAAATGCAGATTGCCTTGGGTTCGTTTTGTCATTTGTAGTTGTTGAATCAACTAAATTGAGAGCTTTCCCGAAAGGTTTAGAGGTCTTGATATTCAATGAATAGACTGCCCAATAAGGGTGGGCGCGTCCCTCAAAAAATGAATGCTTTATCCTTGGTCTTTTATCTACATAATAGGGCAATTGGTAAATCAGCTGTTGGTACAGACTCGCTAATTCAACTATTTGCACTAAAATTTCATGCTTTTCCTCGTCGATGCTTTTTAAAAAAGAAAGTTTGTATTCATCATCCTTTAAAAGGGTCACACGCACAATCAATTCATCGAGTACAATTTTTTGTTTTTTATTTAGGTGAATATCAAAGTTTTCGCGATCAGAAAGAAGTCTTTCGTAGAATTTTTTTAGAAAATGTCCTTCTCGCTCAAGTCCAGTTAACTTCTTGAGAGTGTAAATTTCGTACTTTCCATGAGCGACTAAGGGTAAATTAAATCTTTGCGTGGTCTTTTGCGATAAATCTGTACCAAAAGATGTTGCAGAAATCAATAAACAGATTAGAAAATTCATTACAGCTGTCCTTTGTAAAATGGATCAATTTTGATTCCTAAATCAGATGGTTTAAAAGTGCTATATTTAATCTTGATCCCCCTAGAAGGGATTTTATAAAAACGAACCGACCAACCAGGTTGATCTATATTTATTGCGGGATACTCTTTATTAACACTTTTTATTTTAATACTTACACTTTGTTGAAGCGGTGACTTATTAATCACTACTACTGTCAATTTATTTGTGGTCTCACTGAGCAATGTGGCGTATACGTTCACCCATTTGTTGGATTCACTTTTTACATCTAAAACACTTCCAACAAAATTATGAGTGAATTCGGAATACAAATCATATAGAGCTGTAGGTCTATCATTATTAATTAAAACCCAAGGTAACTTGTATGGGTCATATGTATTCAAAAATGCTCTTCCAAAAAATGAAAACCCTCCTGAGGCAAGCCTACCTATTAGATCGGCCATATAAAGAGGTCTAACTATTGGGTGATAACCAAAGCTTGAATCATAGGAGTCAAGGGCAAACTCAGAAAGGGCCAATTTAGCCTCAGGGTAATACCCCTTAACCCAACTCTTCATACGACCCAATATATTGGGTGAAAAATTGCGATAGGAGCTGATATCAATTGTATTGGTAAAATTGGGGTCATCAAGAACCCTTGTATGGTTAAGCATTTGTTGAACTTTTTGCTTTCCATTTTGGTGTGAATTAATACTATTAACATCAGAAATTTTAGTTCTAAAGTTTGGGTAATAATGAATACTTGCGTAGTCTAATAGTTTATACCCATTGGGATTTAATGCTTGGTCTTTTTCGATTTCAGATAGTCTTTGGAAGAAATAGGGTAGAAAGTGATCAAATTCTCCATTTTTCCCGTAGTGACACGAAATTTGTCCCCAAACTTCTGTCCATTCACAATCTTTACTCATATTCCCCGTCTGCCAATCATAGTAACTAATAGAGATCTCAGGTCCCCATAATTTAATATCATCCGCATTTCCACTAACTTCCTCTTGTGCTGCTCTCATGGCCATCGCATACTTAACATACCGATCAATATATTGATCAGCATTTAGTGGCTCTTTAAATGGATAGATATCGCTGTGTGTGTCCTTCCACTGTAATGGCTCATTTCCCATGCAAAAATGTTTTACTTTTAACCCTAATTTACCGTTAAGGAATTTTACAAGCTCAGACGCAAAAGATTCATCTGCAAAATCTCTGAGGACATAGCCACTTGGAGTTCTCTCTTCATCTGGTAGTCGTTTCCTAACTGCTTTTCCCAAAAAATTAACCTGAAATATCGGCTCAACATTGTGCTGTTTAAAATACTGAGCGAATTCTTCAAAAGGGATACTCTTTTTAGGGACATCTGAAGGAATATACAAAAAACCATTCTTCCAATTAAATCCATCATAGAGGTTTCCGCCTATTCGCACCATCCCTAGTCCCAAGCCCTTTAGAACAGAAGAGCTCGGGTTGGGAACAAAGTTTGAAATTTGGCTACCGTAAAACTTGGAATTAATTTTATGGGCATTTTTTGCAGAATTAAGATCTACTGTGATTCTAATGTCAGCAGCTTCATTAAAACCTTTTGCTATTGGTGCATAACCTTCGGTCACAGCGAATACATTAGCTGAAATTAGCATTAAAAACCAAGTCATTTTCATTGATCTTCCTTTTCAACTTCACCAAGATCGAAAATCACCTCTTCACCCGCGAACTCATCTACTCCACATGTATTTAATGTGTCATCATATCCAACACTCATTGATCTAAAAGGGTTCTCGGCCATGGGATCAACTGCTATGGCAGGATAATTTGTTTTATAATAGTTTAAAATACCGACCCCAACATGTTCTAGTGTTCCACAAAGAGATGGTTTGTAAACTTCGTAGTAATCTTTAAAGAGCGTCTGTTGTTTTCCAAGGATAATTGTCTCTCCCGGCTGAATTCGCGTTGTTAAATTTCGATTGACAGATTTCACAGTTCCTCTTGCAACTGATTTCATTGAGTTAAAAGTTGGACCCATGTCAAATAGGTTCATAAGACTTAGTCTGAGGAAAAATGAAGTTGATTTTCCTTCGCTTCTATATACTGAATTAATCACCTGCTCAGAAACATTGACAATCCTTTCTGTTGAAGTTGAATTGTGAATTAGACCTGTCAATTTTTCAGTTCTAAACCTTTGAAAGCAATCTAGACTTGTATCCTTACTTTTTTGGAAAACTAGCTTTTTATATACACGAAACTCTTTTGAGGCCGTTTGGGCCAATTCACCATTTTTTTGCTTTCTTACAACTATAATTGTATTTACTGCAAATTGAAGATCATCACTAACCGGGTGAACCGAAATTTTAAATGAATCTTTCTTTGTTTCAAAAGTTTTATATTTTTCAAGACTAATATCGTTATAGCCATTATTAGAATAGGTAACGACAAAGGTGTCGTCTTCATCAGCACCTAAAATCCTGAATTTAATCTTCTCTTTTTCTTTTGGACTAAAAATGGCCTTTGGGTATTTACAAAGAGCATAATCATGACCTTCAATTTCTGAGTCAATAACAATTTCGAGTTTAGCATACACATTCTCAGTAATAGCGACTAAGAATAGAAATAAAGTAAGTTTTTTCATTTTTTCTCCAACTTTTAAAAACTAATATTTATCTGGTTCAACCAGGTTCATCTCATAGTGTTTTAGGCGCTCAATTACAGAAATTTCACCGTTCTTGGATAAGAAACCACATTCATTGGCACTGTATTTTGAAAACTTTGAATCAATTAGAGTTAATACTTCGACAATGACTCCTGACTCCTCAGGAAGCAATGTAAAGGTTGATTTTGTGGAAAGAGTTTTCTCCAAATCCATTATTAAAGAATTTGTTTTAGCTGTATTCACAAAAAAAGATATGGCAAACCCTTTTGAATATAGATTCCCCATAGAGAAAATATCTTTTGTATTAGGCATAGGGTAGAAGTTTTTTAGAATTCCTCCTCCGGCCCCTCCTCCTCCAGCTCTATCATAAGTGTCTGCAGACATTAGAATAAGGCCTACGGAACTTCCTTGAGCTATTTCAGCAGAAAGGCTACGCTCAGTTGAGGATTCTTTTTCTTTGCTTGATTCATCGCTAATATAATCCTCGTAAGTGATTTCTAGTGCCTCATCACTTTGGCCGTTATGGTACAGTTTTGAGACAACAGAAGTCTGTTCACTAATCAAACTGTCAAAATTTCTCTTTTTAATTAATATTTCATGGCCTTGCTTTATAAAAGAAAATGAAAAGGATTTCTTTAACTGTTTTCTTGTCCCTTTAACTTTAAGAAGGATTTGAATATGTGAAATATCTTTTTTTGATTTCACTTTGAATTCATTCATTCCAATAGTTAAACGATACAATCTTCCCACCAGGCAATTTTTCACACATTTAAACTGAGGCGTAGAGTCAAAGTATAAAATTCTCGTTTTATTTTTATTTATTTGAATTTGGTAGGCTCCTATGGAGATAATCCGTCCTAGACGTTGTAGCTCTTTTTGAGAGAACTTCACTACCAAATCGATATTTTCTTTTAAATGTGGATAAATAAAATATGACGAACTATTTTCACATTTAATTTGATCGCTTTCAGACCCAAAGATCATCACCTCTACAGGGAATGCTGAGCTCGAAACAGTAATGAATAGAATTAAAAATAAGTATTTCATAGATAACTCACCCTTATGGAATTTTTTACTATTTTTTCATATGAGGGGATTGCCAACATCTTTAAGGCAGTACTCAAGGCAATTAATAGTAAAAGGCTTAACGAATTTCTGTGTCTAATATAATATAAATCGTAAATGATCTTTTTTTCTGCGATTGAATCGTATTCAGCAACAATTTGAGCAAGGCCTGTGATGCCAGGTTTAACTAATTCTCTATATTTGTAGCCATATACAATTTGATTGTAACTTAAAGTAAACTCTGGTCTTTCGGGTCTTGGCCCAATGAGATTCATATCAGATTTTAAGACATTAATTAATTGCGGGATTTCATCAAGATGTGTTTTTCTGAGAAATCGTCCAAACTCTGTTACCCTTGGATCTCCTTCCCAAGAAAGGACTGCACCCGTTTTTTCTTCTGCATCTGTATACATTGTTCTAAATTTAATGACTTTGAATATCTTGCCTTTTTTTCCAACTCTTTTTTGAGTGAAAAAAAGAGGAGCAGTTGGGTTATCAACTTTCATGGCAATCGCAATGATAATTGCGATCGGCAAAAATAGTAAGAAGAGAATGGTACTTGCCAATAACTGAATGTACTCTCCAGCCTTGACACTTAATTTCCTTTCTAGGTTTTTAGCCTCGGTCTTTAAAAAATTAGCATTTTCGATCACAGAGAGATTATGAAAAGTGGCATTTTCATCAATTCCAAATGCCTCCTCAAGAGATTCAAATCCTAATCCCACACCATTAAACTCTGAGCTATCAAGTTTTTTAAAACTTACCTGGTTTTCATTAAACATCATTTTTCTCTTTGTTGTGTTGTTTAAAGTATTTTTAATTTTTAGTTTTTTATAGCGAGGAAATGAAATTGTGTATGAGGGTTGTCAATTCTAAAATTGTCTTTTGCTTTCAATGTTTTTTATATTCCAAAAAAGCATGACCTAGCTTTGTTTAAGTATCAAACCAAGTTGGAGTTGGAGTTGGAGTTGGTACAAGTTCACAATGATATTTTTGAGTACTAGCTTTTGTAACAAGTGAGAAAAGTTAACTCCAATTTTAATTTGACCTTCCTCATAGCTCTGTTCAATAAGTGACGTTTAATTTGTTAATTTGTTAATTTGTTAATTTGTTAATTTGTTAATTTGTTAATTTGTTAATTTGTTAATTTGTTACGTTGGGGAGTAATGGGATTTGTATTTTCGATTACTAGGTTTTTTGTACAAAATCATCAAGCTATAATCCAAAGAAAACCTTTTGAATTTAATGTGTTAGTAAAGAGTTTACTCATGAGAAAAGTTTTGGACAAGAAAACTTAATGTTCAAAATGTAAAATATTCGAAAGTAAATATTAAATAATATGTCTGTGTTTTTTACACGGCTGATTTTCAACAGTTGACGTATTTTGAATACGTGTATAGTCAGTTGTGGATTGGACCCCATTTGAAGCTACCGATTGTTAGCTGATTTTTGATACTCTAGTGGACTTTTCATTCCAAGTCCAGAATGCGGGGCCACACAATTAT
>Ga0257117_1000882_pt1 | contig 20177 bp, 16 predicted proteins | sample SI112_135mmetaG_FD_190157 | JGI IMG/M metagenome (GOLD analysis project Ga0257117, IMG submission 190157) | Marine microbial communities from Saanich Inlet, British Columbia, Canada - SI112_135m | ecosystem: Environmental > Aquatic > Marine > Inlet | place: Canada: British Columbia | collected... | reverse complement strand
TTCTAATTTGACGGCAGAGACTGTCGAATTTGTAAAAAGTGAGTGGGAGCGTGGGAGCATTATTGCCGTCGAGGAGGCCAAGGCCTGCCGTAGAAGATGGCTTCGTTTCGGTCTGCCAAAAGAGGCCATTGCTGATTTTGTCATTTACAACGAGCATAATCAGAAAAATGATGCATCTCAGCTAGTGAAAGAGCTAAAGAGTGGAAAAAATATTCTATTATTTAGTGACTGTGGTCTTCCCGCTTTTTGCGATCCGGGACAATATCTTGTGCAGGAATGCCACCGCCAAGGGATTCGAGTTAGTGCAACGGCATGTCATAATTCTCCTCTTCTTGCTTTTGCACTAAGCGGGTTTGAAGCAAAAGAGTGGGTGTTTCGAGGATTTTTGCCAAGAAACAAGGAAGAGTACACAAAAAAACTAGGCCAGCTTGTCTCAGAGTCCAGGGTTCAGCTCATTATGGACACACCCTACAGGCTAACAAAGACACTTTCTTCTCTTTCAAACGCGATGCCTAACCGTCAGGCCTTACTAGCTCTTGATTTAGGGATGGAGACTGAGCGAGTCAAAAGAGGACAACTTGCAAAGCTTTGTAAAGAATTCAGTGATATCAAGGCAGAATTCATATTAGTATTAGGCCCAAAACTGCTCTAATATTGACCCCAGTATATTTGAACATAAATTTCTACCATGGTAAGTAGTTAGAATTGGCAATTGATAACTAGGGGTTTTGTGGTGACTGACGATCAAAACAGCTCAAAAAGAAAAGACGATCACTTAGAGTTGGCGCTTAGTGCCCAGCTTTGTTCAAGTGAAAACGATAATAGATTTTATTACGAGCCAATGCTTAGCGCTCACCCCAATCCAGATTTAAATGAACTTGAATGCGAATTTTTAGATAAAAAAATTGGTGCGCCTATCTGGATTTCCTCTATGACTGGTGGAAGTGTTGAGGGGAGAAGGATTAATGAAAACCTTGCTAGGGTTGCTAAGAAGCACTCCCTTCCCATGGCCCTAGGTTCATGCAGAAGTCTTTTAGATTCTGATGAAAGGTTTGAAGATTTTAATATGCGACCTATTCTTGGAGATCTTCCTCTCTGGGCCAATCTAGGAATAGCTCAAGTAGAAAAGCTGATTGAAGCAGAACAAGAAAATAAAATACTAGAGCTTGTAGAAAAACTATCAGCCGATGGTTTGATTATACATGTAAACCCTCTACAGGAATGGATACAGCCCGAGGGGGACCATATAAAGTATGCACCCGTCGAAACTATAAAAAAATGCCTCGAATTATTGAACCTACCTCTTATCGTAAAAGAAGTGGGTCAAGGAATGGGCCCTTCTTCTTTGAGGGCCTTAATGGAGTTGCCACTAAGTGCAATTGAGTTTGGTGCTTTTGGTGGAACAAATTTTTCCTTGATGGAAGGGATGAGAGGAGATGAAACTGAGCAGTTACGCTCCAGCACTCTTGCAACTCTAGGTCACACTGCCGAAGAAATGGTGTGTATGGTCAACACTCTTTTAGAGCTACCTGGAACATGCGTTAAGTGTCGGGAATTTATCATCTCAGGGGGAGTTAAGGGATTTTTGGATGGCCAGTATTTAATAAAAAAGATAGGTTCAAAAGCAGTTTTTGGACAAGCAGGTACCCTACTTAAATACGCGAGAGTTTCATTCGAGGCCCTTGATGAATACATAGAAGGACAAATCGAAGGTCTAAAACTGGCAAATAGTTTTACCCATTTGAAAAAGTGAATATGGATAAAGATAAACTCATTGAAGGTTTTTCCAAGTTGGAAAAAAAGCAAAAGATCGACTGGATCAACAGTGAATTTATGGCCCGGCCCAATCTTAGTGAAATGGTTGAATCCTTTTGGCATCCAGACTTAAAAAAGCAAAAGGTCTTTGACGAGTTTAGTGAAAATACCATCACAAATTTTTATTTCCCTTTTGGTGTGGCACCAAATTTTCTAATTAATAATCGTGTCTATTGTATTCCGATGGTGATTGAAGAATCATCAGTGGTAGCAGCTGCTTCCAAGGCCGCAAAGTTTTGGCTAAGTAGAGGTGGATTTCATACTGAAGTTCGATCTGTCGAAAAAGTTGGGACAATTTATTTTCGCTATCCTGGTGCGGCTTCCGCGCTCAAGAATTTTTTCGAAAATTATAGTGAGACACTTACCCTGGAGGCAAGTGAGCTATCTGCCAATATGGAAGAAAGGGGCGGCGGGATTATCGATATTAATCTAATCGATATGAATGAGTCGGAAGCAAACCTATATAAAATCGAAGTAACTTTTAATACCTGTAATGCCATGGGCGCAAATTTTATAAACTCGATTTTAGAGTGTTTTACTGAGAAATTTAAACAAGATGTAAATACTGGAAGAGTTCTCCAAGAGGGAAATTACCCAGTTGAAATAATAATGTCCATTCTTTCAAATTATACTCCAAATTGTTCAGTTAGAGCTTGGGTAGAGTGTGATGTTGATGAACTGGGAGAGTTTCCGGGAGGAATGTCCGCCGAGGTTTTTGCAGAAAAATTCTTAATGGCGACAAAGATTGCCCAGATCGATCCCTATAGAGCGACTACCCATAACAAGGGTATTATGAACGGAATTGACTCAGTTGTCATGGCTACAGGAAATGATTTTCGGGCAGTGGAAGCTTGTGCTCATACATACGCTAGTAGAAAAGGAACTTATAGTTCTCTATCTCGGGCAGAAGTCGCAAACGGCCTTTTTAAATTTGAGTTGGAAATACCTATGTCGCTTGGAACTGTTGGTGGCTTAACCTCACTTCATCCAATGGCAAAATACTCACTAGAATTACTAGGCTCACCTAGCTCAGATGAGTTAATGCAAATAGTTGCCACTGTTGGTCTTGCTCAGAATTTTTCTGCTATTAGATCTCTGATAACGACTGGAATTCAAAAAGGGCATATGAAAATGCACTTACTAAATATTTTGAAATCCCTTGGAGCTAGTGAGGACGAAACTCTAAGGGCCGTGGATTACTTTAAGGAGCACAAAGTGTCCTTCAAAGGTGTGAGAAGTTTTTTAAGTGAAAGAAGATCCTACCAATAGAAAAGCCCTGGGGAATTATTTGTCTACGCATATAGAAAGAGATCAATATTTTTATGGAAAAGGTAAAATCCTTCTTAGTGGTGAGTATTTTATTTTAGATGGAGCGTGCTCTATTGCTCTGCCCACTGCTTTAGGTCAATCGCTTAGTGTAAAGTATAGGCGATCATTTGATCCCAAATTATATTGGAAGGCCCTAGATAGTAAGGGCAACACCTGGTTTGAGGCCACCTTTGAATTTTGGCATTTTAGTTGTCTTGATCATAAAGATAATGCTTATGCTAAGAAACTCGAACATATTCTCAATATGGTGAGAAGCCAGAATAAGCATTTCTTAAGAGACGGGGTCGATGTATTTGTCGAAACTAAACTTGAGTTTCCAATGGATTGGGGTTTAGGCTCCAGCTCTTCTTTGATTTATAATATTGCACAGTGGGCCTATATTTCTCCTTTTGAGCTTTTATCTCAAACTTTTGGAGGTTCGGGTTATGATATTGCTTGTGCCCAGGCCGTAGGACCCATCATCTTCAAGAAAGTGGGAACTACTCCTACTTGGTCTCAAGTAGAGTTCAATCCTGTTTTTAAAGAAAATCTATACTTTGTTCATTTAGAAAAAAAGCAAAGCACCAGTGAAGCAATCGAGTTTTACAGAAGGGCCAGCGTTAAAAAAAATGAGCTGGCCATAAAACTAACAGATATTACCAAAAATCTTTTAAAGACTAATAACCTTGAAGAGTTTGAATTTCTAATAGCTGGACATGAAAAAATTGTTGCGAATGCACTTGAAATGACCAGGGTTAAACAAAAGTATTTTGATGATTTCTGGGGAGAGGTCAAGTCCCTTGGTGCATGGGGAGGAGACCTAGTCTTGGCCACCAGTACTAGAGGGCATGATCAAACTTGTGAGTATTTCAAGAGCAAGGGGTTTCCAGAAGTGATTGCTTTTAATAAATTGGTTGAATTGCCTGAGCGCGCTGTTTCAGAGGTCGTTAAAAGTGAAAGAGTTCTTCAATAACAAATACACGCAGGGTGAGTTTGAGCTAGGCTCAAATTCAATTTGCTATAGCTGCCCTTCAAATATTGCCCTCATCAAGTATTGGGGGAAAAAAGAAACTCAACTGCCCCGTAATCCATCTTTAAGTTTTTCTCTTGAAGACGCTAGAACTACTACTAAACTAAAGTATTCAAAACGCGGAAGGCCCTGGGATGATTCTCCTGATCTCAAATTTTATTTTGAAGGAAGTCAAAATCAAAGCTTTGCTATGAAAGTTAGTGGCTTCATTACCAAGGCCTCTGAGTATTTGCCTTTTTTAAGATGGCTTGATTTTGAATTTGATTCCTCCAACTCTTTTCCCCACTCCTCGGGGATGGCCTCATCGGCTTCGGCCATGAGTGCAATTGCGCTGATCTTCGTAGACATTGAAAATCAATTATTTAATCTTGACCAAAACCAGGACGTGATCCGAAAAAAGGCTTCAGCTCTTGCGAGGATTGGATCAGGTAGTGCTTGCAGAAGTCTCCTTCCGCACTTTAGTGTTTGGGGAGAGACCCCTGAGTATGAGGGCAGTAGTGATCTATTTGCCATAGACATAGACAAGCAGGTCCATCAAGACTTCATGGATATTTGTGACAGTGTGGTCATCGTTTCGAGTCAAGTTAAGAGTGTTTCAAGTAGTCACGGACACAAATTGATGGACCAGCATCCTTTTGCTGAAAATAGGTATCTTCAAGCTAGGGAAAATCTCTCTAAGCTAAAGGGCCATTTGAAAAAAGGCGACTGGGTAGGGTTCGGTGAGCTCATTGAATTAGAGGCCCTCACCCTCCATGGACTTATGATGTCTTCATCACCGTCATACACTTTGCTAAGGCCTCTCAGCTTGGAGATAATTGAAGAGTTGAAGAACTTTAGGACGAAAACGAATTGTGATATTTATTTTACCCTTGATGCTGGGCCTAATATTCACCTAATTTATCCTCATAAGGAAAAAGAAAATCTATTGGTCTTTTTGAGATCATTAAACCTTAGCTGTGATGTCCATCATGACCACCTTGGAAGTGGCCCTAAAAAATTGGTGGTGACGAATGGGTGATAATTTTTCTTCGAAAATATTACTATTTGGAGAGTACTCAATTATTCATAATTCTGATGCTCTTGCAATTCCTTATGAGCTGTTCGAAGGGAAACTAAATTTTTCGACAGAAGGAGATCATCCTTTTAAGGTAAAGGAATCCAATAAAGAGCTGAAAAATTTTCTACTCTACCTATACGATATTAAAGAACAGATTGATTCTTATATTGATTTGACTTCTTTTGAGTTTGATATTGAACAAGGCCTTTATTTTAAGAGCTCTATTCCTCAAGGGCATGGCATTGGTAGTTCTGGGGCATTATGTGCTGCCATTTATGATTGTTATGGAAAAGGACAGTACCGGATTGATAAGATCTTCTCTAATCAAGACATCCATCAACTTAAAACTATATTTGGACTTCTTGAGAGTTATTTTCATGAAAAGAGCTCTGGTATTGATCCACTCATTAGTTATTTAAGCAGACCTCTACTTATTATCGGTGGAAAAGATTTTGAATCTCCTTCTCCTGATCTTAAATCAAAGGGGAAGGGAGTCATTTTTCTTTGTGATACGGGAAGATCGAGAAGGACAGGACCACTCGTAAATTTATTTTTAGAAAAATGTCAGAATGAAAAATTTCTAGCTGATTTTAATGACCAGTATGTACCTCTTAATAATATTTGTATTCAAAATTTTCTTAAAAGAGAGAGCTCTGAGCTCATCACCAACTTTAAAAAACTCTCTGAGTATCAATACAAGTGTTTTTTACCTATGATTCCTAAACTGATTCGTAAAGTTTGGAGGCAAGGGATTGAATCTGATGATTACTACCTTAAGTTATGTGGTGGAGGTGGAGGTGGATTTCTTCTCGGAATGACAACTGATTTTGAGAAGTGTAAAAAGTATTTTACAAATTTCCCTATCAGGGAAGTTTGCCAATTTTAACATTCAAGTAATACTTTGAGAGTGCCTTTTTCAGCAGCTCTTTTCAGTCCGGTGGTACCTTCAGTGAGAGAAAAGCTTTGATCAATTAAGGGAGTAGGATTTAACTTACCTGAACTTAGCATTTCTACTGCTTTTTCAAATGGACCGCATCTAGACCCTATAAGGCTTAGCTCATTAATAACAACCATTGCAGGATTAAATAAAAATGAATTGGCGTAAGTAGATTTTAATACGATTGTACCTTTCGGCTTGGTTATGGAAATAGCCTTTTCTAACCCCTTGGGGCAACCAGTTGCTTCAATCACAAGATCGAAGTGTCTATCTCCAGTTGTATCGACATAGTTAATTTCTAGAGGGCCAAGCCTTGAGCTTCTGTCGGGGTGATGTCCTAAAAGGGTTGTGTCTTTTCCATTTGCTGCTAGCGACATAGCGATCAAAAGACCAAGCTTTCCATCACCCAGGACACAAACCTGATGGTTTTCTTCAATCTCAACTTGCTGTTGAATTTCAAGTGCGGCTGCAAGAGGTTCTACAAACACGGCTTGTCGGTCGCTGACATGACTAGGAACTTCAACCAGATTGACTGTAGGGACGCAGATATATTCTGAAAAGCACCCTGGGCGGTTCACTATCCCCATGACGGATCGAGTAGGGCAGTGATGAAAATCTCCTCTTAGGCATACAGCACACTCCCTACAAGAGAAATTTATGTCACAGACTACTCTTTTGTCTATCCACTGGGAGTCGCTTGATTCAACCACAACACCCACAAACTCATGGCCTAAAATTCCCGAAAATTCCATATAGCCATTCATGATCTCTAGATCAGTATTGCAGATACCTGCGGTTGTAACTCGAATTAAACTTTCACTTGCCGTAGGAATAGGACGGTCGACTTCAATATATCGGGGTGTTCCCTTTGAAAAAACTAGTGCTTTCATGATTCAAATTATGCCGTATTTTTGGGTGGTAGTGCAAGTATTAGGTTGCTTGATTAAATATAGTCAAACATATACTCAGAAGGGGCGCCATATTTGACTACAAATAATTCGTAGGGAAGATTGACTAGAACCTCTAGATCATCTGCGCCCTCAGGTTCAAATTCTGTTTTTTGTAGCGCTCCAATATAGGGGAGGTCCGCTCGAAAAAGGATAACGTGGAGACCGGAACCAAATAGGTTGTTGGCCATCCTGATATTGAAGTCAGTGGAGGTAATTAAAAAATCATCTGCGCTTTTTATTCCAGAGCTAGCAGATTTTGATCTCAGAAGTCTTACAAGTGGTCCATATTCCCCTGTTTTAACATTGTTTTTAAGCAGTCTATTGACTCCAATAGTTCTGGCATTTGATGAAATGGCAATATAAGCTCCTAGCATAACGCTTGTGAGAGCAACTCGCTTAATTTTTTCTGCGCCGGTCTCGTTATTTGTTGCTGACTTATAGTCGTAATATTCAAGTGCAGCAGCAGGTATCCCTCCTGCGATGGCACCAATGAGAAAAAGAGGAAGAAGGCTTTTTCCAAATTGCCCAAGAAAACTTACTTTACCTCCAAGCACTACACCATTTTTAACTGCAAGAGCTTGCATTGCTTCCATAGATAAAGTTTCCCCTGCTTTCATAAGTCCTTTAGCTGTCAAGGCTTCTGTCAGTTGGAGTTTTTTTGCATTTGTTACTACTTGTGTGGGATTCATTCTAGCAGTGCTTATGCCCGCTGCCTCAAGAACACCTCTAAGTTGTTTAAAGCGGGACAGTGTCGTAAATAGATGAAGAGATCCCACAATGACAATGGCACCGATCAAATTTGTACCCACAAAGTTCCAATCCTTGAGCATTTCATCAAAATTATCGCGAACCATATAATCCACACTGAGCATTACACCCATATCAATGGCAATATCAGTGCCTGCTAAAACGTAGAAGCTGGGCTCAATTGCAAGTGCTTTGTGGTGTAGCCCTAGAAAATACTTTAAGGCCCTCGACATACCTGGTATGCCTTTGGCACCTCCAACCGAGGCAAGCATACGAGAATATAATGTAGGCCTTGAAAGGCCCTTAGCGAACATTGCTGCCCTCATCTGTAACTCTTTTGTGAGTACTGCTTTCTGGGCAACTGTGGCACCAACAGATCTGAGTTTTAAAAATGTTTGTCCAGCTCTGAAGGAAAGAAATTTTCCAAGACTTCCAAGAGCGCGAAGTGATAATTTTGATGTTTGCATCAGGGCTATAATGGCCCTTGATTTTGCTATTGGAATTATCACTTTTGTCCCAACAACTTTGAGTCCTCTTGTGAGAAGCATCAGTTTATTGGCCGGGATAAATGTCAAAATCCCCATTATGATCATATCTCTAAGGGCATCAGATTCAATTTCTACAGATTCTTCTGAGTATTCATGTTGTGATCCATCAACTGTGCCAAAGAATAAATTTGAAGCTAGCTTTGCTACTCTTCTTTTGTCTACATAACTGAGGACACTACCAGCAAACGCAACCGATCCTCCTACAAAAAAAGCTGCAGTGGCCACATTAATACTGGTCCCTGCGATTGTCACTAATATTGGGGCTGCTCCTGCCAAGGCCAGTCCGCCAGTTAATAAAACCGCTCCAACTGCGACTATACTCCCACCAATCATTAGACCTTGCACAAGCTTGGCACGACTTCTCTGTTTTTGACTTAACTTTGAGGCCAAAAGGTAGGCACCATTGTCAATAGCAGCTGCATGCTCAGCAAATAATTCTTTTGCAGCAGCAACGTAACCAGGAAAAATGGCAAGTTCATGAAATGGCATATCTGAGCTAAAGTATGAATCACCAAAACCATCGTAGTTTTCGGTTGTACTATAATATTCAAGACTTTCACCATTGGCCCTTAGGGCAGTGTAAAGAATTTTTTCAAGGGTTCCAGCAAATGTATCGTAGGCATTCATAAAATAGCTGTTTTTCACTGAATCCATCGAGGTCATTAAGTTAGAGTCAAAGGCCATTGGCATTTCCATGGGAAGCGACTCAGAGTAGGATTGATTACTACTATACTCAAGTGGATGAATAATCTCTGTAGAGTATGAAGGCCAGCTATTATCTGGCACACTTTGAACTTCCTTAGTAGATGGAAATTCGTAGTTTTTCACAAAGTATGAGTAAATATGTTGATATAATGGAATAGACTCAAAATCATTGGATAAAATTCTATATCTATTTAATATATACTCCCTTGTTGCCAGGAGTTCTTCTATTTGTGGTCCAATTTTATATCTGGTGATGTATTTTTTCTTGAGCTTGGCTATATGGTGTTTTAGATTGTTTCGGGGGGTGCAATATCCCTCTTTTTGACTGCAATAAAGATCCTGGGCACGGTCACTTTCGGCCATAGAAATGAATTTGGGATGAAGCCACATTTCATCATTTAAAAATCTTATTCTTTGATCTAGTTTTGTTAACTCAAAACTATAGAGAATGAGACCATCAAAAACCTTTCTTTTGAGAGCATAGCTTGATCCATAATCTCTACTATCAAGATCTTCAATAATTGAACCCAGTGGTTCGTATTGATTAACCCTTCCATAACTGTAGAGAATTTTTACGTCTGTGGGGACTGAAAAATCTTGATAGTTAGAAACCCTACCACCGTAACGAGTATTTAGTCTTGTTAGACCACTTTCTCCACCAATTAACTGTTTAAGAGATAGTCTCGATTTCAACAAATCTAAAATGGCAGCAGTTCTAATTGTGTAAGCAGCTATCATTTTGTCTTTTTTAGGGCCTGACTGTGATCTGATTGAGTATGATTTCTCGCCCCTTATGCCATCAAACATACCATTATTAGGTAGTCCATCTTGAAGAATTAGGCGGACTCCTGAGCCTTCGACATAGCCTTTGCCCTCATCAATATCATAGTCGTGATATTTTAATTGAGATTTAATATGGGTGAGAATTTCACTTAAGTTGGGTGGGGAGTCGTCTTGAGGGCAATAATCTTGTGCCCAAACGATCTGCAAATTTGAAAAGCAGCTAACTATTAGAAATTGAATAAGAGTAATGAGTGCAGACTTTCTAATTATAAACGCTCCTGACTTCATGTAGATAGTTTTGTTTCTTAATTTTACTAAAAGAAACAAAATTAGTCTGGATCATTTACCAATCTACTATTTCTTTCAGGGTGTAAGTGGCATTTTATGAGCAGATTTGTAGAGAATTTGAGAAATGATGTAATTTTTACATCATTTCTCTGGAGCGAGATAAACTATCAAATTAATTATTTTCCCCACCTTGGCCTTGACGAATGCAGTGAATGGCCTCTTGAGCACTGTGAAAATTGGCCTTAACATTTTCCATTTTAGTTAAAACAAACTCTTTCCAGTCATGGGATATAAGGCTTGCAAGGGAGATTTTCTTCTCAATTTCGATGCCTTTATCCAACTGTGCCATCACACCTTCTAACATGGCCCTCTTTGCTTGCATTCTTGCCATGGGAGCTTGCATATTGATGCCATTCAAAATATTTTGGGTTGTACTTTTCTTTGTATTGTCGGAGTAAACTTGGTGAACAAAACCACAAGACATGAGCTGGCTATACTCAACTGGGCTTCCAGAAAGTATCCAATTTCTGTAAATTCCGTGAGGAACAAAGTAGGGAAGAAATCCAATCCCACCTGATGATGGAGTGAATCCCTGTTTGAGGTGATTAAAACAGACCTTTCCATCGGTGGCCATAATCTTTATGTCAGCACCTATTACTAATTCACTGGCAACTCCAGAGACGCCATTTTTTAAATCAACGACCACTGTTTGTGGTAAAAAAAGCATACCGTAGGTAAGAGCTTGTACTCTAAGTAGTAGTTCAGCTAGTTCATTATTATCGAGGCATGATATCTCTTCAGGGTCCCAGCCTAACGAAAAATGGGGTGTGTTTGAAGTGAGAAGTATTGAGGAAATTTCAATTTTACTAGTGGCCCAACTAAGTATTGATTCCAATTCAAAAATTGTTTTACTGCATAGTTTTTGATTGGGTTTTGAAAGTTCGATGAGTAGTGATCTTGTCTCTTTTTGTAGATCAACATTTAAGGTTTTATATTGAAACCTAGACATTTATTACCGTCCTTGGTGAGTTGCTAGAGAACTTAATCCGTATTCTCTTTTCAACAGTTCTTTATCTATTCAATAATTACCCAATTTAAGTGTCAAGCACGCTTTGAATATATTCTCCTCACTAATTTAACCAACCTTGTTGGTTAAATTTTTCAGAGACACAAAACCATTGTTTTAGAGATAATTTGGGGTGATACTAAGGAAAATCAAGCCATGGTTTTTATAGCTGATAAAAGAGGTTTTTTCTTTGAATATAGATATCTTAAAAGGCCGAAGAATATTGGTCGTTGATGATGAAGAACATATTAGATCTATCTTAAAAGATGAAATGGAAGAGCTGGGGATGGAGGTTATGGAAGCATCCAATGGTGACGAGGCCTTCGATATTATAAAATCAAGTGAAATAGATATTATTATCTCAGACGTGCGAATGCCTGTGGCATCTGGGATGAAATTACTTGAACATCTAAGTACACTTGAAAAGAAACCCCGTACTATAATGATAAGTGGGTTTTCAGATTTAACTATTGATAAAGCAAAAGAGATGGGAGCACACGGGATAATGGCCAAGCCATTTCACTTTGATGCTATCCTTGAGCAAATGGCACTTGTATTATCTAGCAAGGCTTCTTAAAGAGGATTTTCTTCTAGAAATTTTTCGGCCTTAATGGCAGCAGCACATCCAGAACCAGCAGCTGTAATGGCCTGTCTGTAATAGGGATCTTGAACATCTCCACAAGCGAATACGCCTGGGACATTTGTATCGGGATGACCACTTGTTTTAATAAAGCCGTGCTCATCGAGCTCAATTTGCCCTGCAAGGAACTCAGTATTTGGATGATGTCCAATACCGTAGAATAATCCGTCCGCAGATTTCTCGACTCTTTCATTTGTCTGAGTGTTTTCCACGACTATACCAGTTAGTCCAGATTGGTCGTATTTTAATTCCACAACAGATTGATTCCAAAGAAACTCTATTTTTTCATTTTCGCGGGCCCTTTTTTGCATGGGCTGACTCGCTCTAAGGGTATCTCTTCTGTGGACGATATAAACTTTTTTGGCAAACTTGGTAAGAAATGTTGCCTCTTCCATGGCCGTATCACCGCCACCAACAACATAAACCTCTTTGTCTCTGTAAAAGAAACCATCACATGTGGCACAGGCAGAAAGGCCTCTTCCCATTAACTCAGCTTCATGTTCAAGGCCCAGAAACTTTGCTGATGCCCCTGTAGAGACAATCAAAGTCTTGGTCATAATCTCATCACCGTTTTCACATGTAAGCTTAAAGGGGCGGCTACTTAGGTCTGCATGGGTCACTTTTGTACTGAGAAACTCAGTTCCAAACCGGAGGGCCTGCTTTCTCATATTTTCCATAAGATCAGGTCCCATTATGCCTTCGGGGAATCCAGGGAAATTATCTACATCAGTTGTGAGTGTTAGCTGTCCTCCTGGGAGTCCACCTTCAATCACTAAGGGGGCCAAGTCAGCCCTTGAATTATACAGAGCAGCAGTAAAACCGGCAGGTCCTGTTCCAACTATAACGACTTCCCTTGTACTCATATGCCTATGCCTCGCTTTCTTCCTGCTCTTCTTCTTCTTCTTCCTCTTCGAAGTATTCTACTTCCTCAGCTTGCTTTTTTTCGAGCTCAGGTCTGTCATCTTCTTCAGGATGAAGTTCATAGTAGGCACCTACTGAAACCAAGTCATCAGGATTTTGTGCTTTTCCATGTATTTTGAATTTACGCCCGGTAATGGTGCAATTGTAAAAGTTAAATTCAACACCGCGCTTCTTTCTCTTGGCCAAGGTAGATCTCCAGAAAATGGTTTAAGAGGATTTTATAATTGAGGGGGGGGCTTTGTGCAAGTAATCTATCTAAATATGTTTAGATTTTTGGATAGGTGTCGTAAAATAGAAGAGCTACGGAAGCGCAACGTAGTTTTGTTGCGTTGGGTTATAACAAGTCACTACCCATGGCGAGATGCATTTTCTTATTTTTTTCCCTGATATTTTCGGGCCACGCCCAGATGGTTCCCATGAAGGTCAAATTGCTCAGGGTCAGCAAAAGCAAGAGAACTGTTATTGTTGATCGAGGCCATCTAGATGGTCTTGAAAAAGATGATTTCTCCATTTTTCTTATTCGGCCTGATGATCTTAAGGATGAGCATTACTATGTGGCCAAAGGAAGACTGTCTTCTCTTTCTCACAATTATTCTATGTGGGATTTAGTGGAGGTGGCCGATCCTCTTGCCTTAGAAAAAGGTGGTCGCCTGGTTATGAAAAACCAAAGAACAACTTTTAAAGGCAGAGTTCCAAAAAAGATGGATCGAAAAAAAGTGATTTTGAATTCAAACGGCTCCAGGGCAGAAGTCAAATCAAAGGTTGATGGGCTCTATCAGAAGGGTCCTAATTTAAACCCTAAATTGACTGAAGGTTTTAAGGGCGGCGATACCTACACAAAGCTAGAAGATACCGCAACTTGGGAAGAAGATGATGATCTGGAACTTAATGCGCTAGACTTAGTGCTTAAGAGCAAGTCAGAGTCACCTACAAGAAAAGATATGTCTGAAGATGATTTACAAAAAGTCGTCCAGACAGAAGAGTTTTATAGAATCAATGGGGGAGAGCTTAAAGAGTTGCAAGACCCCTCTATGTCATTATCGGGAAAATACAGTGACAGTATGAGAGTGGACGATATGGTTGATTTCCAAGATAAGGCTGCCTATCCCTCAACTTATGATCAAGTGAAATCACATCTTGTGAATAATGAAAGGTTTCTTAAAGATGATGCTCTACTGAGAATCGAAGATGAAGGGCCGGGTTGGTCAGATTATTTTACTGAAGCAGAGCTGGCTTCATTTGTTCATAAAAATGGACTTCGGGAAGAATTAGAAAAGCAGCAAGAAGCAGTCAATAGTACTGATAAAATTAATGATATTTCTTTTACCATGTCCTTACCTGTTGTCGATTCATCAGATTCAGAAAATGCTCAAAATAAAAATAGCAAAAATTTTGATATCGGAATTGGTCACGAAATTTATCTTGGTAGTCGTTTTCCATCCTTTCATCATTTTGGATTTAAATACGGACTTGTTAAATCTTACTCGAGCGTTGGTCTTGAAGGTGCTAATGGCTCATTTTCAGAATTGTATATATTGGGAACAATTTTTTGGTATCCCTTTCAGTCTCCCCAAAGAGTTAAAACACCTATGTTTTATCTGGGTCTTGGTACCAAAAGAGGGACCGGAACAATGACTTTAAATGACTCTGGAAAAATTTCGAAATATTCGACTTCCTCACTTGCTAGACTTTTTACAGGACTTAAATTTAGATTTTCTCAAACATTGGGAATGAGGGCACAGATTGGATTATCGAGAGATACTTTAAGACAAAGTGATTTGTCTGATTCACTGGTTTTTCCAACTGATGTAAGTGTTACTGAAATTAAGTTTGGAGTTAGCTTAAGCACGTATTTGTAATGATCAAGGAGATGATTGTGCGGTTTTATTTAGGTTTTTTTCTTGTTTGTGCTATACTTGTATCGCTGCCTGCGCGCTCGCTTGAGATTGATGAAAAACTAACTTTTAGAATACTAAAACTTTCTCATTCCACTGATACTGTACTTACAAATAGAGGAATCGAAGATGGTGTCGCAGTGGGCGATCATGCAAAGTGGTTTATCACTGTTGGAGTCGTTGCGAGGGCCGTTGTTATAAAGGCGTCTCCTACAAGGTCAGTGTGGTCTGTTTATAAAAAAATAGATAAGTCTTATATCAAAGAAGATATGGTTTTAAATTTAAAGATCACTCCTCCTGTTAAATTGACAACTGATCCCAGTAAAGTATTTGCAAAGACAGTCAACGCAGGCAGAGTGCACGACTATAATAAAATCCCTCTCGCTGAGAATGCCAATGATTTGGATAAGCCAATTGAATTGCCAGATATGACGGACGAAGATAGAAGGGAGCTTGAAGCAATTTATGCTAAATCAACGGCCCAAATTTCTATGGACGATCGTTTGTGGGAAATATGGTCACAGCTACATATTGGGAACCTTGCAGTTCAAAACTCAGCCGATGTTTCATCAATTAATGATACTGAAGGCGCCCATACATATTTTGATTTATCGCTAGGAATAGAGAAATACTTTGAAGATTTTGATACATGGTACGGACCTCTTTCATTTTACCCGATGCTACATTTCACCAAGCATAATTCAATAAGTATTGATGGAATGTCTGTATCATCAACCGTTTTTGAATGGGGAATGGGTTTTAGGTACCACTTTTTCAATCCGCCAAATTTAACTGGTGGAGTCTCCCTTTTTCTAGGGATGAATCTAGGTCTTGGTATTGCCAGAGAAACAAGAGAGGATCAGCAGGACGCTGCTAGTGATATTAATGAGCCTACTATAAAAGGTAAAACTTGGTACTTTGCTTTTGAGTCGGGGATTAAATATTATTGGATGTCAGGCCTTGGCATTAGAGCATCACTGGATTGGTATCGAAGAAGAGAAGAGTACGATCCTGAAGATCTAACTGCAACCACAACAGTAATTAGAAGAAGAGTTGTGAGAGGTCCTAGGATTGCTATAGGGATCAGCTATCGTTTTTAGGTAGTTATATTTACTAAAGAATTTGGCGTAGGAAGTTCTTTGTTCGCTCTTGTTTAGGGGAAGTGAATATCTCATTAGGGGAGCCTTGTTCAACGATTTTACCATCGCTCATAAAAACAACTCTTGTCCCCACTTCTTTTGCAAAGCCCATTTCATGTGTAACACAAACCATGGTCATGCCTTCACTTGCTAGTAATTTCATAATATCAAGAACCTCTCCAACCATTTCTGGATCAAGTGCAGAGGTCGGCTCATCAAATAACATTATTTGGGGATCCATAGCAAGAGCGCGGGCTATGGCCACTCTTTGTTTTTGTCCACCAGAGAGCTGTTCTGGGTATTTATCTCTTTGATCTAAAATCCCTACTTTTAAAAGCAATTCTTCCGCTTTCTTGGTGGCCTCAACTTTTGATTTTTTTAATACCTTCATTTGGGCCAAGATAATATTTTGAAGGATTGAAAGGTGAGAGAATAAATTAAAAGACTGAAAGACCATTCCTACATTTTGTCTTAGATGATCAATATTTGTTTTTGGAGAGTAGAGATCTGATCCAAGTACGACAACCGTTCCAGAATCTATAATTTCAAGTCCATTAATACATCGAAGCAGTGTACTTTTTCCAGAACCACTTGGTCCTATGATCACTAAAACCTCAGATGGTACCACATTAATACTTACCGTACTTAGGGCATGAGTTTTTCCAAAAATTTTTGATACGCCTTCAACACTGATAATATTTTCGCTCACCGCTCCCCCCTTCTCATTTTGTTTTCGAAAGATTTAATTAAATGGGAGAGTCCATAGGTAAGAAGAAAATATAATAGGGCTATAGTAAGCCAAACTTCAAAAACCATGAAGCTGCTGGAAACTATCTCTCTGGCCGTTTTGGTTAAATCAGTTAGGGCCATTACCGAAACGAGAGAGGAGTCCTTAATAAGTGAGATAAATACTCCTGCAAGAGAGGGAAGAGTATTTTTTAATACTTGAGGCAAAATGATAAAAACCATGGCCTGAAAATAACTCATACCTAGGCTTCTTGCTGCTTCCATTTGTCCGTAGTGAATATTTTGAATTCCAGAGCGGATTATCTCTCCAGCATAGGCTCCAGAAAAGAGGCCAAGGGCTATGACACCGCATAAGAAACGATCATTTAATCCTACAACTGAACCAAACATAAAGTAGATTATAAAAAGTTGTACTAAAAGTGGAGTCCCTCTGATGACTTCAATATAAAATATGGATGGCCAACGAAAGAAGGGGTTTTTTGAGGTTTTCGATAGACCAGATGCCAAACCAAGAATTAGTCCCAATATACCACTGGCAAATGATAATTTTAAGGTGACAAGAAGTCCTGTTATCAGTGGTCCAAAACCCTTTGTCATTTTTTGGCCGAGTTCATCACCTTCAAACACAAGGTCATTTTCAGCTACAGTTTGCTGATTAGCCGGGATAGAGAAATTATAAGTATTTCCATCTTCACCAGTAAGAGTGATATTGCTATTTTCAATTTTTAAGATTTCTCCCCCCACGGGAGCATTAATGGAGACTGTATCTTCATACCAGAAATATTGTGGGATCCGCTCCCAAGTCCAGTTATAGTCAAAACGATTGGTGAGAATAATCACAAGGGAAAAGAAGGCAATAAAACTTGCTATTGAAAGTATTGCCCAGCCAGTATTTGAATGTACTTTTTTTAGAGTCGACATGGTTTACTTAATCTGAGAAAGCCACTTATCACCTTTAAACCATTTCTGGTAAAGCTTATCGTAGCGGCCATCATTTTTAACTTGAGAAATAAAATTATTGAGAAAATTTAAAAAATTGGGGTCACTCTTTCTAAGTGCCATGCCTATAGGTTCATGGGTGAAGGGGGTCGATAAGTGAATGACTTTACCCTTTCCTTTGGCATTTACAAAAATTGAGTTGTAGGGGTGATCATAAACAAAAGCATCAGCTTTTCCTGACATAATTTCAAGTGCTGCCTCTTGTTCTGTTTGATAGGCCCGGTATTTTGCATTTGGTAATAATTTCTTCACTGCTTGCTCACCTGTGGTGCCAAGTTTTGAAATAACATTGTATTTTGATGAGTTAAGTTGTCGGTAGTTTTTGATTTTTCCCTTTAATTTCTTATTTAACAAAATTGTTTGTCCCACAATAATATAAGGAGTTGCAAAATTGACTTTTAAATTCCTTTTTTGAGTGACAGTCATTCCACTCATTATTAGATCAAACTTTTTTGTCAAAAGAGCCGGTATAATGCCGTCCCATTCAGTGTTGATAAATTTGACTTTGACTCCCATTTCTTTTGCTAAAATTTTGGCCAAATCTACATCAAACCCAATCAAGCCGCCTTTCTTATTTTTCATTTCAAAGGGAATATAGCCCGCTTCCATACCAATTCTTATCTCTTTTCTGCTTACTATTTCTGATAGGAGGTCTTCAGCCGAGAAAGCGGAATAAGAAAGTGCATTTAGGATCAGACATAAAAATAAGAATTTCATAGGTTTTCTCTCAGTTTGTAAGTATGAATAATTTTAGCATGGGCCGGAGCTTTAATAAGGGCTTCGTGCGGCAAAGAAATAACTAGGTTATTTGTTAGCTGGCCATTTGGTTTTTTTGATCGATTAAGCGCATGACTGATTCAAATAATTCTTTAGACGAAAAGGGTTTTGTAATAAAACCTTTAAGATTTGGAGTTTTTTCTGAGTTTATCTGCTTTTTGGAAAAGCCTGAAACAAGTAGAAATGGGAGCTCTGGATTAATACTCAGCACTTTCTCCATAAGCTGGGTCCCTGTTAGTTCTGGCATTGTTTGATCTGTAATTATAAGGTCAAACTTCTTAGGAAAACGAGTAATAATATTTAAGGCCTGAGAAGAGGAAGTCATGGAAAGAACTTTAAATCCCTTCTCTTCAAGCATATCTCTACCAATTTCTGATATATCAAATTCATCATCAACCCATAAAATGCTACCTTCACCGCTTGCCTCGAAATCAAGCTCGTCTTCATCAGGGGTAATGACTGTTTCATTAAAGGTGGGCAAAACGATATCAAAAGTTGTACCTTTCCCCTCAGTAGAGAGCACATTAATCACACCTCCATGGTCAGAAATAATGCCATGTGTGACACTGAGGCCAAGGCCCGTACCTTCACCTACTTTTTTTGTTGTGAAAAAGGGATCAAAAATTTTACTAATCACCTGATCACTCATTCCTACACCAGAGTCAGTGATCTTGATTGAGGAATAGAGACCATCGGGTGATTTAGATAGCTCTCCATTATGAATATCAGGAGGTGCAAAACCTTCAATCTTTACAGTTAATCTTCCACCTGAGTCTTTCATAGCATGGAATGCGTTAGTACATAAATTCATAAAAACTTGATGAAGTTGTGTTTTATCAGCGTAGACTATCGCCTGCTCTGTAGGAATTTGTTCTACCACTGTAATAGTAGTAGGTAGAGTCGAGCGTATAAGTGATAGAACCTCTTCAAGAATCTCATTTACAGAAATATACTGTTTGTCTGATAAATTTTTCCGACTGAAACTGAGGATTTTTTGAACCAAATCTTTTGCTCTCATGGATGAATTTCTAATTCTCTTTGCCGATTGAAATTCTTTTGATGAAGGCTCAAGGCTTCTCATTAGTCTTTCAGAGCTCATGAGAATTGGTGTTAAAATATTGTTAAAATCATGGGCAATTCCACCGGAGAGAGTCCCGATCGTTTCCATCTTTTGCGATTGCCGTAATTGATCTTCAAGTTTATCCTTCTCTGTTTCAATTCGTTGTTTTTCGGCCACATTAACTGCCATGATCATAAAGCATGGCTTTTCACCAAAATTAGTATACTGAAAACTAGCTTCAACAGGATATATGGTCCCATCTTTATTTTTTAGATCAAGTAATAAAGTGACTCGATCAAATTTATATTCCTTTAGTGGCTTGAGTCTACTACCAAATTCTTTTTCATTATATTCATTAACTAGGTCAGCAAAGTTCATTTTGAATAATTCACTAATTGTATAGTTGAGTGACTTTCTAGCCTCCCTATTAAATTGAATGATATCAAAATTTGAAGCATCGATGATATAAATTTCTTGAAAGCATTCATCCATCACTCTAGCAAAGTTTATAGAAAGATTTTCGGCACGTTTTTTATCCGAAATATCTTGGACAATTCCTCTGATGACAGAGGATTGTTTTTTTTCATTTTCATCTAATATACATTCGCTTCTAAAATATCGGTTCTTGCCGTCAGGTGATTGTATTTTAAATTCTATAGCGAAAGGGGTTCCAAACTCTATGAGATCATTAAATTTCTCTTTAAACTGAAAAGAGTCATCGGGATGTACCAGTTCAAAAAAATTTTCTATAGTCGGTTCAAATTC
>Ga0257117_1000874_pt1 | contig 20283 bp, 21 predicted proteins | sample SI112_135mmetaG_FD_190157 | JGI IMG/M metagenome (GOLD analysis project Ga0257117, IMG submission 190157) | Marine microbial communities from Saanich Inlet, British Columbia, Canada - SI112_135m | ecosystem: Environmental > Aquatic > Marine > Inlet | place: Canada: British Columbia | collected... | reverse complement strand
GTAAATTCTGGTTGCCTATCAGCTCTCAAATCTTCATCCCGAAAGCATCTACAAATTTGAAAATATTTATCTGTGTTTCCAATCATTAACAGTTGCTTGAGTGTTTGTGGCGACTGTGGAAGTGCATAAACTCTGCCTGGATGAACACGACTTGGAACTACGTAGTCTCTGGCCCCCTCAGGAGTTGTTTTATAGAGAATAGGAGTCTCTACTTCCACAAAGCCTTCTGAGTACATACAAGTTCTTGTTTTCATCACTGTATCACTTCGAAGAGTAAGCATTTCTTGAAGTTTTGTAGTTCTAAGATCTATATAACGATATTTAAGTCGCAAGTCCTCTGTTGCCAAAATCTCTTCAGCATGAGGAAAAAATGGAACATCTTTAGCACGGCTGAGTAGCTTGAATTCGCTTACCTGAACTTCAACTTCACCAGTTTTAATTTTTTTATTTGAGGCACCATCAGGTCTTTTTTGGACAAGTCCCTTCGCCATAACAACTGACTCTAGTGCACAGTTTTTTAATTCTTTCAAATCACCTTTGTAATCATCAAATCCAAGTTGTGTTAGGCCATATTTATCTCTGACATCAATGAAGTGAAGGCCACCCAGATCTCGATACTTATTAACCCAACCACAAAGGGTAACAACCTCTCCAACATGCTCTACTGTTAACTCTCCGCAATTGTGAGATCTCATCAGACCTTCTAACACACTCACTTTTCACTCCTCGCCATAGGGCCGCATCTGGGGTTATGATTTTATGAAAAATAAGGATATACCAGATATGTTTGATTTAGGCCCAAAAGTCCTGAAAAATCTGTTTTTCGGATTAATAATATTCGCAAGCCTTTCGTCGTGCCAAAGCAAGTATGATCCGGGGGCTAGCTACCAAAGAGGAATTCTTACAACGCCTAGAAGCAAAACCATTGAAACCATAGTGGCCGAGACAGCAAGTCAACAAACACAGGGATTAAGTGGAGTAAAAGCAGAAAGCTTCAAAGAAAACCAGGCGATGATTTTCTACTACCCTACTGAAGGCTATCGCTCCTTTTGGATGCCAGACACTTATTTTAATTTAGATATATTTTTTCTTAGCCCTAAGCTAAAAATCTTGGCCATAGAAAGAAATGTGGCCCATCACCCAGGAAAGTCTGAACCCCCGGCCATTGCCAGAACTCCCACAATTTATTGCGCTCATGTACTAGAGCTCAAAGCGGGCTCTAGTATCTCAAAAGAATTGGCAGTGGGAGATATACTTACTTGGTCTTCAAAGACGAGTCAGTTGCAAATAGCACCAAGTACTCTTCAGAAGAAATAACTCCCAAGTGAGTCCTGGCCAATTTCTTTTGATACTTGCGATTTGTCCGTATTTTTATAATTTCATCTTTTAGATTTTGATTTTCTTCTTTAATACTGGCCAGTCCCCTACTCTTTGAAACTAAAACTTTATCCATATTGTAGAAATCGAGTAATCCCCCGCCCGCAAATATCAGCCGAAAGGCCAAAACGAGACAACTTACCCAGCCAAGCTTTACAAATATTTTTTCAAGTTTTGAACCAGATTTACCCGCTCGCTTTCGCTTTTGAGCTGGCTTTTCAAGATATGAAATAGAGGCAGGTGCCTTTCTAGGCGGTTTTCTTAGAGGACCAGAAAATTCAATATCCTCAATCCCTGCAAGTCTACTGCGCCTAGAAGAACGATTTGATTTTCTGGGCACCGGTGCCATTTCTTCATCAAAAGAAAGTGGAGAGCGTGGTAATTTAGCTTTAGGTCGCGACTTAGGTTTTGATTTAGATTTTGGAGAAAATAAGCTTAACTCAGTTTGTTTTTTGTAACTTGAAGGAGCCTTGTCGCGCTTTGCACGCTTTGCCCTATTTCTTTCGATGGCCTTTTTTAGAGCATCACTTCCAACGGCTTCGCTAGTTCCACTGCCAAGTCCCATATTAAACGTCCTGTTTAAATCCAAAGACCTCTTGTCTTTTCAATATTTTACCACAATTTTGGAAAATGCACAGGACACAGGAGGATCATAAGATCCTCCGTGCACTGATACGCTAGCCACATCCTTGTAGCTCGTGTTCCATCCGTGGAAATATAAAATAATATGGGTTTTTTAGAGTAGTCCTCTTCGATAGGCTTCTTTCCGAAGCTGAAGAACTTTTTGATAATAATTTGAATCGAATGCCTTTGCTTCAGGCGCTGGCTTATTAACTATGGGCCTATGCTTGTTCTTGGGACTTAAATCGACCCCGATGCTGACATCCCCATTTGATACACTTGGTCCTGTGTCACATATCCGTACTAGCCATCCATGGCGCGGAAAATCTCCAGCAGGGTAATGATTTTTTTTGATATCCCTTATGAGAAACATCCCAACCTTGGTCATTTTCTCAAGGTTCCCACCGAGATAAACGTGTCTAATTTCTTCTAAACATTGCCCTAGTGTCATACCTTTCTCCTACTTCCTGTATAAAAAGCTAAAAGCGAATCCCATCCATAAGGTCCGCCGGGTTGCTCTTATAAAAGCAAGCCGTGTGCCAAAACAAAAGTACATATTTTCAAGTAGTTATAGTCTTTCCAGGCATTTTGGCAGGGGAATAATTGACCCCGCGAGTCAAAAGATCAGGCCCAATTTGGCATCTTTTCTACTTCCTCATACATCTATGATTTTACGTCTCCCTGGTCACATGGTATTTGGTGTTATGGACATAAATGAAACAGAAAACCTTGAAAAAATTAAACTCTTTTTGGAGCACTTCAACTCTCTTGAACAAGAAGATATTATCAAAATTGTTGAATCCCACATCTCAGATGATGCCATCGAATTATTTATTGAACATATAGAAGAGTTCTACGGCATTGAAGATGAGGATCAACTGGGAATGCTGGCCCAGCTTGTAGTTGTTGGATATCTACTTGGTAAAGACCAATATACAGCGATTATGCCAGATAGGGATCCCTCGGGCGGTCCAAAGCAGGTTCAATAACTTTCCAAAAATCGGCCAAAGTCTTTAGCTCTCTTAAATAATAATATAGTCCTGGCTCTAATTGTCCGTGAAACATTTCGTAGATTGCACTCACTTCTGCTCGACCTGCAAGTATATCAGACAGTAAATTCAAACCATCAAGACTTTCAAAGCTAGACTCTATAAGAATCTTTCTTTCACTAATTTCAAAATTTTCTAGCTCAAAGAATTTTTCAAAAAACAGCTTTGAGGCCTTGAACTTAGAGCACGCGCTCAGGCTGTCACCCAGCTTTCCAAGTTTAATATAGTTTTCAACACCAAGCCCACCAGGGTAACCAAAGCGAATCTCAAATTTTTGCTTTCCCTTGAATAGCCACCAGGAGCCGTTGGGGTCTCCAATATTAAAAGTACAATCTTCAAATAGAGTAAATCTGTAATTATCAGTACACTGATGAATCGACTCAGATAATTCTATATACTCTGTAGGAAAATATAATATTTCTGAAAGGTTTTTGTTCTCAGGACTTTTGATTCCAATTTGAATATAGGGATCTTCTGCGGGGCCATCCAGTGACTCATAGAACTTCGCTAAATCACTTACGACCTTTCCATGAATTTTAAATGTTGTTTTTTTCTTATCAATGGCAAAGACATAGCCTGGAGATTTGGGTGGCTTTGCCGAAAACTCCAAATCATCATCAAAAGGGTTTTCACCTGAGCTAATATCCGAGTGCTCAAGCGTCTCGTCGACCATCTTAAATAGCCAGTCAATTTGTTTACCATCCATAGTCAAATCCTTTCATCCACTAAATGATAAAATGTATCTGCTTGTATGACAAACTATACTGGGATCAGTATAAACTGGGATTACCAGAGTGCCATGATAAGTTGAATCACAACAAAAGCAATAATAGGTGAAATATCAAAAGGAAGATCCGCTGGTAGTACTTTTCTGATGGGATCAAGTGTGAAGTCGGCCACTAACTTTATTTTTAGTCTCCACGCCTCTTTATTAAGACTAGGAAAGTAGCTTAAAGCTGCGTCTACAAACAAAACTAAAATGTATATATATAGGACAAACCTTATCATTGTTAGAATATAGCAAATAATTTAGGTGCACGCCTTAGTTTTCTCTTCTAATTCAGAACTTTTACGCAACGAAGAATAACTTATGCAAGCACCTAGAAAAAATGAGTTGGTTAAAAAGTAAATCCATAGCATCGCCACAATTAAGGTATAAAAATCACCATAATTTCTTGCCAGGTTCGCTTTGGCATAAAGCAGGTAATAGAAATAGAGCCACTTGCCTGCAATGAATATGAATACAAAGGTTATACTTCCACAAAAGGCATCAACATTTTTAATCTTTTTTCTAAACATCCATTTGTAGATGTACATAAGAAAGAGCAGGCTAAAAATACCGTGAATGATATTGGCCTTTACCAACAAATTGACACTTCCACTCAGATTTACCCAGCTGGTAAAAGATCTAATACTATCTATAAAGGGCAAAATATCTAAATCAGCAGATGTGATTATCTCTCCTTCAGCAATATTTACTAAGAAGGCCAAAAAGGTCGGAAATACAAAAATTCCGATTAAAAATAATATGACCAAGGCCACGCCCATCAAGGACTCAAGGTTGTACCAGGCAAGCTTGAAATGCTCATCTCTTGTAATATTAAATATCCCTTTAAAAAAGGCCTGAAAAAGAGAGAATGATGAAAGGCAAAGAATACAGATATTGAAAATCTTCGAGGTACTTTTCCCAACAAGCCTAAACTCCATTACCTTCGCTAGATTTTCGGTAATGGTTTCACCCAACGAGGGAAAGCCGATTTCGAGTAACTCGAGAATCTGAGTTTGGGCCCAGCTATAGTCACCTAATGCCTCCCCTATCAAAGTAATCACAAGAAGCACTAACGGAAAGGCGCCAAGAACAATATAAAATGAAACTGATGCGGAAGAAAAAGTACCATTTTCTTTAAAAAAAATGGATGCCCCTCCCCAAATTGAACGCCCATAATACACAGGTATTTTTAACAGGGATTTGAATATCTTTTTATATTTTTCTGGTACCACTACCACTAACGATAAAGTAATTACGAATAATCCACAAGCCCGACACTGCGCGGAAAAGGTTCAACATTCCCATAGCAACCCAAACTAGAGTCAGGCTACTGCTGGAATAACCCAGGTAAGTGAAGGGTAAAAATAACATTACAAATCCCACCCCCATATGAAGAGCTAGCAAATGAAATTTTCTGAGACCAAAGACAATCCCATCGGTCACAAAGGCCAAGGCATTGGGAAACTGGAAAAGACAAACTGGCAAAAAGATATTTGAAAATAATATGGCAATATCACGATCTGTTGTAAATATCCCCACCAGCAAATCCTTAAATAGAAAATAGCCCAGCATAAAGAAAAGTCCTATTCCTAGACTCATCACCAATGTCTTTTTTATATAGTGAATAGATTTTTGCTGATTTCCCTCTCCCAGAAATAAGGCCACTTGTATATTTCCAGTAATGGCTATTCCGTCGATAAAATAGGAAGAAAAAAGCCATAGCTGTAATACGATTTGATGTGTGGCCAGCTGAATATGGCCAAGCCTTGTGGCCACTATGGTGGCAATAAAAAACGAGCTCACTAAAAAAGCTGATCTTCCCAAAAGAGAGATGGAATCTTTTGAAAAATTCTTCCAAATTTTTACCTCAAAAAAGTTCAGACTATGTAATTTAAATAACCTCGCTCTCTCACCTATAAAGAACTGCCCAAAACCTAAGACCACTCCAATGATTAGTGAGATCAGTGTACCAAGACCCGCTCCGGCCAGTCCCATTTTAAAATGGTAAATCAGAATAAAGGAGATGATAAAATTTAAAATTGTTGTAATTGATGAAAGCACGAGGGAGCGAACAATTAAGTCTAGACCTCTCAGGATTCCAGTAATTGAAGTAAGTAGTATTGATAGTGGAAGGGCCAAAAGCCGAATATTCATATAATCAGTTGCCAGGCTTCTAAGCTGAGAATCAGCACCATAGAGATCCCAAATTTGATTTATGGTGAAAAATAAAAAGATGCTTGCAAGTATCCCCGTGCTTAGAGCTGAAAAAAGTGAGACCTTTATGGTTTTTCCAACCATTTCATATTTTTTCTGCCCAAGGTAAAATGAAATATTTCCTGTAGGCCCATGCACTAGAAAAATTAAAAGCCATCCAAAAGATTCTATCACCGATACACATAAAGATAGGGCAGCAAGCTCATGGCTTCCCAAATGTCCTATTAGTGATGTGTCTACAACAGAGGCGAGTGGACCGACTAAAGAAGATAGTGATGCCGGGATAGAGTATTTAATAATTTGAAATACAGAAAATTCTCTATGGCGACTTTGCTTTCCAGACATGGCTAGAGTGAATCAAGTAGCGAAAGCAAAAGCTCCCACATTAATTTCACATCCCCAATTTTGACTTGCTCACTCGGAGAATGAGCACCAGTAATTGTGGGGCCAAAAGAAATTGAATCCATTTTGCCAATTTTCTCTAGAAGAATGCCGCATTCAAGACCTGCATGAATGGCCCTTACATCTGGATCGTGTCCATACTGTTTCTTATATAAGGATTTGGCCAAATCCAGTAGTGAGTTATCATAATCGGGCTTCCAGCTAGGATAGCCTCCAGATTCCTCTAAGTCGAGTCCAAAGGTAGAGGCCAAGGACTCAACTCGATTTTTTAATCCTGCAAGCTCATTTTGATCAAAAAAACGAAGAGAGGTGTTGATATGCAATTCCCCGTTTTCTAATTTAAAGATAGCTAAGTTATTACTCAAAGACACTAGTGTCTCATCAGATTTCATTACAAAGCTGTGGGCCCCATGTGGAAAAATTGCGAGTAGGTTTAAAAGAGATGTTCCGTCACTTTCACTAAGAACTTTCTCATCAGCCGCGTCTGACTTCTGCAGTAGCAAATCAAAATTCCCATCTTCTTCAGGAAGATAAGTGCTAAGCCTCTCCATTTCTCCTCTTAAAAACCCGTGAAGAACATCAAGATTCTTCTCATCAATAAAAAGGCCTGCACTACACTGCCTTGGAATAATATTGTGGGCCTTGCCACCATCAAATGAGGAAATAGAAAAATGTATTCCTGATTTTTTTGCCGAGCTCATCACTTGTGACAAAACCACAATGGCGTTAGCTCTCTGCCTATGAATATCAATTCCCGAGTGCCCGCCACATGCTCCTTTAAAAATCAGATCATAGGCCCGAGCCCCAGAGGAGGCTTGCACACGCTCCCAAGTACGTCTTAAATTGTAGTCAACTCCACCAGCGCAACCAATATAAAAGCTTCCCCACTCCTCAGTATCTAAGTTAATGAGATATTTTCCAGAGAGCATTGAGGCGTCTAGACCATTTGCTCCATGTAGTCCCGTTTCTTCATCAGAGGTAAAAAGCAGTTCAAGTGCAGGGTGAGGGTGATCAGTGTCTACAATAAAGGCGGCGGCAGCTGCCATCCCAATACCATTATCAGCACCAAGGGTTGTGCCTTTAGCACAAAGCCAATCTCCTTTGACTTCCAGCTCGATTGGATCATTGTCAAAATCAAATCCAAGATCTGGTATGGCATCACAAACCATATCCATATGATTTTGGATTATGACGCTCTTATGCCCCTCTTTACCAGGAGTAGCTGGAACATAGACAACAATATTGCCAGCACTGTCGATTTTGTACTGTCTTCCATTATCTTGTGCCAACTTTTCAATATGGCCTCTAATTTTTTCTTCTTTTTTTGAAGGTCTTGGAATTTGGGAAATTTGAAAAAATTGATCCCATACAATTTTTGGTTCAATTGGATAATTGCTTGGAACACCCACTTGCTTCTCCTTAATGATTTAAAAAAGATTTATACTCCAATTAGCTGCTAGTGACTATGGTTTCAGATTCCATTGTCGCGTCACGTTCTGCCCCCATATGCTGGCATCCACCTTGTCATCACTGCATCTATTTTCTATTGTCTGGCCATGGAAAAACTAGAAATTACACAAAGCAAAAATTTTGTAAGCGTAGACACCAAACTGACATGGGACGACTATTTTATGTTGCAGGCCATGATGGCAAGTTTTAAGTCTAAAGACCCTAACACTGCTGTAGGCTGTGTCTTCGTCGATCAAAATCACCACCAACTTACTATGGGCTACAACGGACAAGTTGCTGGAATCGATGAAACCCAAATTCCCTGGGGCAATGACCGGTCTGAGCCATACGTTTTCCAAAAATATGGCTATGTGGTTCACGCTGAGGCCAATGCTATTTTACACAGCAAATCAAAGCTAGAGGGTAGCAGATGTTATGTGACCCTTTTCCCATGCAATGAATGTGCAAAAATGATAGCCACATTGAAACTTTCTGAAGTTATCTTTTTATCCGATAAATATACTGGCACTCAAGACAACATAATCTCCAAGAGAATTCTGGACCTAGCTGGTGTGAAATATAAAAAGCACGAAGTAAGCCCAAAGCTCATTTCGGGACTTGGTGATCATTTTAGCGAACTTTTGGAACACATTTAGGTCGGTCTTTTGCGCATAACTACGCAACACAGTAAAAACAACTCATCCAGACAACAAAAGTCGGTCAATTCCACTTCTTGATGGTGGGGCTAGATATTGTTAGAATAAAGAGAAACTTTTTTCATAAGAGCTGGAAAATAGAAGAATGTGGATCGAAAATTTAAAAATTCTTATCCTTGACGACTACGAATCGATTCGGACAATGCTCAAGGCACATCTCAAACAACTTGATCATAAAGGTGAAATTCTTGAAGCCGCCGATGTTAGTGAGGCCAAAGCACACGTTAATTCTCACAAAGAAAGTATTCAATTCATACTCTCGGATTGGAATCTCCCAGATGGTACAGGACTTGAATTTTTGAAATTCGTAAGAGGATTCCCAGAGTTAGCTGAGCTGCCTTTTTTAATGATTACCACTGAAAATGAAACAACTAAAATTATAGATGCTGTAAGTGCTGGTGCCAGTAACTACCTCATTAAACCTTGGAATCTTGAGGGGCTAAAAGAAAAGCTTGATTCAAGCTGGTATAAACACCACCCCGAAGACGACACCACAGCCACTAAGAAAATTGCGCCAAGAAGAAGAAGAAAAATCTAAAATTATGAAGCCACTTCAAATCTCCAATTTGTTCATTGCCCTGTGTATTTGTTCAAGCTGTGGTTTTTTAGATGATTATCAAATCAAATCTAATACTCATTTTTTACATGGGTACCCAACTCGCCCCACTTATAAAACCCAAGTAAATGCCATTATTCTCACTCCTGCAGGAGATAGAGAGCTTTGGGAATTAAATAAGCTAACAGGCTCCTTGAATAAGACCTTTGTCAGTGGTGCCTCTAGAACTATTGATTTCCTTCCCGCTATTGGAAACCATGGTGTCATTCCCCAGACGGAAGATGCTCATGGAAACCCCTTGGCCATATTCATTATAAGTGGGCCTATGAAAAGGGGCCAAGTGATGAAAGTTTCACCCATAAGTACTATAGGAATTATTGAAAATGGAATACACAAAAATATAGTAATCGCACTCAGCTCAAAATCATTTTACAAAGATACGGAAAACTATCGTGAGCTCAAACTGAATTATCCGGTGATATTAGAGCTAGTAGAGAAATATCTGATTAACTACAAACATCCTATGAGACTAACTTCGCTTGGCTTTATTGATACAAAGGCCACTCACAAGTTAATCAACAGTACTCATAAAACCTATCAAATTGGCAGACTTAAATAAAAAAGAGGGATCATTCGATCCCTCTTTTACTTTTGAATAATCTTTGTGGTGATTAGCCACCAATTAACCTTAGTGCGTTCTGTCCCATCACATTCGCTTGTGTTAGAACTGCTGTTCCAGAACTTTGGAGAATATTTAGCTTCGCATTCTCTGCAGTTACTTCTGCATAGTCTGTATCGCTAATTCTACTTCTTGCAGCCGAGAGATTTTCTACAAAGTATTGAATCCCTTGGGATGCTGACACCAATCTGTTTTGGGTCGCACCTAAATCTGCACGATTCGCTGCTACAATTCCAATCGCATCATCAATCGTGTTTAGATTCGTCTGAGCTGACTCTTTATGCGTTACGCCAGTATCTCCCATGCCAAGACTATTAATTGTGGTATTGAGTTTTTCTTGATCATAGGAAACCCTATCCTCAAAACCATTATTAAAAATCCCAACCTGAAAATCTAGCTTATCTCCTTGACCATTTAGAAGCTTGCTTCCGTTAAATTCCGTGGTCTGAGTGATCCGTTGGATCTCAGACTTTAGTTGTTGGAATTCAACATCTGAAAAGCCTCTTTCTGTATCACCGATTGTGTCTGAAGCAGCTTGTACTGAAAGCTCCCTTAGTCTAACCAAGATACTGTTGATCTCATTCAGGCTACCTTCAGCAACCTGCACTAAGCTTATCCCGTCATTTGTGTTTCGATCCGCTTGTTTTAGGGACCTAACATGGCCTTTCATTTTTTCTGAAATGGCCAAACCTGCTGCATCATCGGCTGAAGAATTAATCCTCGACCCAGAAGCCAACTTTTGTAATGCTTTTTCCTGAGCTGAGACTGTCTTACTGAGTGACCTTTGTGCGGCAACTGATGGGACGTTCGTGTTAATTCGAAAACTCATAATCATCCTCCTTTAAGCTTCATACATTCCTCCTTAAAGTGACTAACCCTTCCCGGGTAGTTAGGCATTCCCTGCCAGTTTTGGTTTATTAACACAACAACACCCACACCACTTGTAGTGTGAATTTGCTGACAAAGATCTATCGGCAACTAAACATATACAGTTAGGAAAAATTTGCCGGAAATTAAATAATAATAAAATTGATCCAGTATTTTTTATGTAAATTCAGATAGTTCAGAGGGGAAATTGCTTAGTGAAGTATTTTAGTTTTGACGTCTTAAACTGAAATTTGACCAAAAAAAGGGTCTGGAAAACCAGACCCTTTGGGTAATTTGAGGAGTGTCGAGAATTTTACTTCTTTTTTGCAGCCTTCTTTCTTGTGGCTTTCTTCTTTGCAACTTTTTTCTTAGTTGCTTTTTTCTTAGCAACTTTTTTCTTAGCTTTTTTCTTAGTTGCTTTTTTCTTTGCAACTTTTTTCTTAGCTTTTTTCTTAGTTGCCTTTTTCTTAGCAACTTTTTTCTTAGCAGCTTTTTTCTTAGTTGCTTTTTTCTTAGTTACTTTCTTTTTTGTAGCTTTTTTCTTAGCTACCTTTTTCTTAGCTGTTTTTCTTTTAACAGCTTTTTTCTTTGTTGCTTTCTTTTTTGTGGCTTTTTTCTTAGCGGCCATAACGATCCTCCGTAAAAAAAATGATCATGATTTTATTTAAGAATAAACATAATTTTATTTTAACGCAAACAAAAAAAGTACCTTATACCTTCTGAAAAACTCAAAAAAACTATTCATGCCAGTGAAAAACGATGATGAGCACCTATCAGAAATAAGGTTTAACCAGTGGGGATGGGCATCCCGGCAATTCCCATTTAAATGTGCGCGAGTTATTCATAAAGAAAAAAAGTTGAAAAATATTAAAAAAAAAGAGAAAAACTTGCCGTTTTTAAGTGTATTTAAAGTCTAATTCGCCATTTTTCATGGAAATTTTCACTTTCCCACCCTTAATTAATGAACCAAATAGCAACTCAGACGCCAAAGTATGTTTAATTTTTTGCTCAATAAACCTTTTTATTGGCCTTGCACCTAACTTTGGATCAAAAGCACTTTCGGCAATCCACTTTCTAGTCTCTAAATCCACATCAAGTTCGACTTTTTTCTCAGTCAGCATCACCTCAAGCTCCACTAAAAACTTATTAACGACTCTATCAATGGCAATTTTTTCAAGTTTATTGAAGTGAACAATTGCGTCAAGACGATTTCGAAACTCTGGAGAAAATGTGTTCTTAATAGCACTATCTCTCTTAGTACTTCCAAAGCTTTTTGAGGAAGCAGACAGCCCAATATTTCCGGCTTCAAGCTCTCTAGCACCTGCATTGGTGGTGTATATGAGAATTACATTTCTAAAATCAACCTCTCTACCATTGCTGTCTGTAAGGACTCCATGGTCCATCACTTGGAGGAGTACATTAAAGATATCTGGGTGCGCCTTCTCAATCTCATCCAATAAAAGTACACAATGAGGGTTTTTATTTACGGCTTCCGTTAGGCCTCCTCCTTGTTCGAAACCAACGTATCCTGGAGGCGCTCCAATCAGTTTAGAGACTGAATGCTTTTCCATATATTCGGACATATCAAAGCGCTCAAAATCAATTCCCAAGTTTTGGCTTAGACTTATGGCAAGCTCAGTTTTTCCTACCCCTGTAGGACCAGCGAAGAGAAATGAGGCAATGGGCTTATCAGCACTCCCCAAACCAGACTTGGCGAGCATAATTGCAGTCACAACCTTGTCTATGGCCTCATCTTGGCCAAATATTTTCAACTTTAAATCTTTCTCTAGGTACTTAATCTTCTCTTTTTCAGAGCCTGAAAGAGTTTTCTTTGGAATTCTAGCAAGTTGTGAAACCACCTCTTCGATATCATGAATGGTGATTTTAGACTTTCTCTTAGACTCAGGTAAAAGTCTGTTTCTTGCCCCTACTTCATCAATGATATCAATAGCTTTGTCTGGAAGTTTTCTGTCGTGCATGTGTTTTGCGCTTAGATATGCAGCCGCTTTTAAGGCCTTCGGAGGGTAACTTACCTCATGAAATTGTTCATATTTTTCACGAAGACCCATTAAAATCTTAACGGTTTCATCGGGAGTTGGTTCCATCACATCAACTTTTTGAAATCTCCTTGAAAAAGCTGCATCCTTTTCTACAAATTTTCGGTATTCATCAAATGTTGTGCTCCCCATGACTTTGACTTTGCCGCCTGTTAGGGAGGGTTTTAGTAAATTTGAGGCGTCCATGGAGCCGCCAGAGGTAGATCCTGCTCCCATGATGGTATGGATTTCATCAATAAAAAGCAGGCAGGGAGCCTTCTCACTCTTTTTATCCAGCTCTCGCATCAAGGACTTAAATCTTTGCTCGAAATCTCCCCTATACTTTGTTCCCGCCATCAAAGAAGCGAGATCTAGTGAATAGATTTTTAGATCTTTTAGGAGTTCTGGGACATTTTCTTCCACAACTGCAAGTGCCAAACCCTGTGCAAGTGCTGTTTTACCAACTCCTGCATCCCCAGTAAGAAGCGGGTTATTCTTTCTTCTTCTACAAAGAATTTGAACAATCCGGTGGATCTCTTTTTTTCTTCCAATAAGCGGGTCTATTTCACCCTTTTTAGCGGATTTAATTAAATCAACAGTAAATGCTTCAAGTGGAGAGAGCTTGCCAGGAGCGCTCCCTTTTTTAGGTGCACTCTTAGTCTCCTCGTGAAAGCTCTCTTCTACCGAGAGAGGCTGGTCAACACCGTGAGATATTTTTTCTACTACCTTAAATCTTGTGAGATCTTGTTTTTCTAAAAGATAAACGGCATGGCTCTTTTTCTCTGAATAAATAGCAACAAGTACATTAATTCCCTTGATATCGTTTTTCCCAGAGGACTGTACGTGCAGAGCAGCTCGTTGAATCACTCTTTGAAGTGAAAAACTTAATTCAGGCTGATAGGAAATCCCATTTTCTAAGGCCAGTTTTCTCACTTCCTCATTTTGAAATTGAAACTTACCTAAGTTTTCAATTTCTTCAGTACTTAAAATGCTAAAATGGTTTTGGCCGTCAATAAATTCGAGCAATTCTTTTTCAAGCTCAGCGATATCTCCGCCACATTCCTTTATGATTTCAGCAACCTGCTGATCTTCGATTAGGGAAAGTAGCAAACACTCAAGGGTCAAATACTCATGCCTGAACTGATTAGCAAGCTTAACTGCCCGATTGAGGGTGACTTCTAAATTTTGGCCTATCATATTTGATTCAGACATTTACTCTTCCTCCAAAGTCACTTTTAAAGGGTGCCCATTTTCTTTAGAAAATCGGTTCACATGAATAATTTTTGTTTCTGCCACCTCAAAGGTATAGGTTCCACAAATTCCACTTCCCTTTTGATGAACTGAGAGCATTATTTCATTGGCCTGCCCATCAGACTTGAGGAAGAATTTTTTGAGTACTAATATGACAAACTCCATGGTGGTGTAGTCATCATTGTGCATAATAATCTTATAAAGAGGTGGTTTTTGAACCTTGCTCTTTTCAACGACCATTCCTGAAGATTCTTCATCAGTGTCTTCATCGTGATCGGAAAGTGAGGGGGAAACACCCCTTAAGGAGTCAAAACTACTGAATATATTGTGAAGTTTAGTTGTCAACAATACCCCTTTTGCGCTAAAAACATCTCATGGAACACAGGCAAATGCTTAAAAATAGGTTATCGAAAAATTGGAAGAAGCTCAAAAAATGGGCGAGCCAAAACAATTTCGAAGCCTTCCGTATTTACGACCGTGATCTGCCAGAGTATCCCTACATTATTGATCTCTACGGAAAATATAGTGTCACATTTGAAAAAGGCAACCCCTTAAAAGTTAGTGAGGAAAAAAGGGCCTGTACAATCGCTGACATCAAGTACTGTATTAATGATTTGCTCCAGATACCCGCAGGAAATCAATTCTTAAAATTAAGAGAAAAAAAGCGGGGGAAAAACCAATACGGTAAGGTCTCAGAGGACGGTATTCACACTACAATTTCCGAAGGTGCGGCAAAGTACCTTATTAATTTGTCGGATTACCTAGATACGGGAGTATTTTTAGACCACAGGCCAATAAGAAAGAAAATTTATCAACTATCTGGCCCTCAAACAAATTTTTTAAACCTTTTTTCCTATACTGGAACTGCAAGTGTAATGTCAGCTTTAAACGGCGCACGAACAACTAACGTAGATATGTCAAAAACATACCTCAATTGGACTAAAGAAAATTTTCTACTCAATGAAATTGATCCCAAAAACCACTCTTTGATTCACGATAATGTGCTGAACTTCCTAAAAAACTGCAGGGATAGCTTTGATTTGATTTTACTTGACCCCCCCACTTTTTCTAACTCTAAGAGAATGGAAAATGATTTTAAGGTAATGGAGGACCAATTCACCATTGTGGATCAATCTATGGAATTACTGAATAAGGGCGGCGAGCTTATATTTTCTAACAATAACAGAAGCTTTAAGCTGAGTGATTCACTGAAAGAAAAATACCAGGTAAGCAATTACACAAAAAAGAGCATTCCCTACGATTTTCGCGACACCAAAATCCATCAATCCTTTATCATTAAACACCTTTAGTATAAAATATCAGCTCCAGTATTAGAAAGCGGTGGAGGGTAATCATGGGACTTTGGAATGTTTTATTTAAAAATGAAGGTGCAAAAAATGAATTTGAAATTCGTCTGCACGAAAAGATCTCAAAAATTTTGCCTGAAGATGACGAAAACTCTCAAGTAGAAATTGCATGCGTTGCAGGCCTACTGGCAAGGGTCGCCTATACGGATATGGTAGTAGAACCCCAAGAGAAAAAGGCGATGTGTGAAGCTCTCGCCAAATACTCCAAACTTGATTCTAAAAAGATTGATCTTGTGACAGATCTTGCTATCGCCGAAATGAAGGATTTAGCAGGTCTTCAAAATCACCGTTACGGAATTATTCTCAGTGACCTGTGGGGAGCCGAACAAAAACATCGATTACTTGAGACACTTTTTGCAATCGCCGCAAGTGATGGTTCAACAACCAATGAAGAAAGCGAAGAAATTAGAAATATCTGCCACAGTCTAAAGCTGCCACCAAATAATTACCTGGCAGCTCGTGCGACTGTTTTAGATAGCCTCGCTGCCCTTAAATAATTTCAAAAAAAGCCCCCAACGAATTGGGGGCACGGCAATTGCAAATTTTTGTTTTTTAAATTTACTCTTCTTTTTTGTCATCTTCTTTAAAGCTAAGGCCTTTAAATTTATCAGCAAGTGTTGCTGCTCTAAACTCTTCAGTCTTATAAGTCTTAAGAGCTTGAATATCATCAGCTTTGCCAACAGCTTTCATAGATAGAGCAATTTTCTTTACTTCTTTATCTACAGACATAACCATTGCTTTATTTAAATATTTAAAGGTACGTCGCTGGAATCACATTGCCAGTGCAACTCCTTTCGTGACTTTTCCAAAAGATACCACCTACCTACGTAATCATTAAGTATTTCTCCGTAAAAAATCTATCGAATTGAGACCATAATAAGGTACTGGAGTTAAGTTATGAAAAATATTACAAGCCATCCTACATATCTGCATGCTTTACGGTTTATTATATTGGCGCTGATATGCCATCACACCAATGCTTTTTCACTAAGTACAATTGAGGGACTTACTGGACTAGCTCACAGTGTGTATAGCTTTGATATCTTTGATGACTTTTCCGGCTATTGTCATATGAACAAGTATGAAAAATCAAGCGATTTTAGTACCACTGATAACGATATTCGCTATTTACAAGATGCACTGGCCCTCAGTATTGAGAATGTCAAAAAATCACAACAATTCTATCAATTAAATAAAGCAACAGATCAAAATAAGCGAGAAATGTTACGAGATCAATTTGTGACAATGGCAAGATTTAGCTCTTTAAATGCATTCAGGTTAGAAAATCCCAACTGCGATGAAGTATCTAAAGTGATTCATGGTGAAATCAAAAAGGTAAGCTCTGCATTAGCTCCTTTACTTGGAACGCCTATTATGAGCAAAGTAGTTAAAAAAATAAGGCCTTTTGTTGCCAATGTCGCCATGATTAGTGAATTACAGTACAATCAATTTTTCTCCAATATTTTGAAACAAGAATTTTCTACGCAAGATATCCATCAAGCTGAAAACCTTTTTTTTGAAAAAGCTCTCGAGGAACTTCAAGAGCAAATCTCTGATATATTAAGTGATCTGGGTGATTACCAAGCAGGATCAAATATTAAACGTATTGCCAAGCCAATCTATATTCCTTTTGATCACGCATTAGGAGGTTTTTTGGGAAGTGGCAGTAAGGATTATCAGTACCTAGCGATGTTATTAAATACATCAAAATTTGAAAAGAAAAGCTACGCTGATATCTATGCCCTTTGTCGTTTGGAAGAAGAAATCAATGAGAAAGACTTTCGAAAGCTTGGAACGACAATTTCTTTAACTGTGGCAACAGTCTTTCTCTCTCCAGGTGCATCCGTTGCAAGAGCTCTGGGGACGATTGCCCAAAACTCTCATCGCATTATATCGGCAATCACAACAGCTGGGATAGTGATTGAGACAAGCGATATCGCTCTTGCAGCACTCCACTCCTATCGCGATGTCATGCATGCTTGCAAATCTGACTATACCAAACAACTTTTTTTAGATCCCACAAGGGGCCCAGCAGAAATGAGCTCTTGCTCTAGTGCCTCTATTATGGGTGTTTTGGCAGTTCTTGGGTCGGCAGTTGGTATCAACCAGCTGAGAAAGTCTTTAAAGGTCGGAAAGGTTGGAACAGCGGCAAAAGCTAAAAAGAGAAGCTCTTCCTTACTTAGAGGCCCTAAGTTAGATCTAAGTGATGAATTAGTCATTTGGTTAGGAAGACATGGAATTAATTATAAAAATGTTAATAATATCGATGAACTTAAAAACCTGGTCCTAAAGAAAATTATTAGGCATATGGATCAGGACGTAAGATACACAATTGCAGTATCAAATGTTACTGAATATTTTAATGATGTTGATAACTGGATGGATTCTCTGGCAAATATTGCTAAAGAGTGTAGAAAAAGCGAAAGATGTGGAAAGATTGCAAAAAAATTAGATGATTTTTTTAATCCAGGAGAACTCCATCGTCAAATATCAAATGGTTTTGATCTAAACAATAATCCAGTTAATACTGGAGGAACTGCTAGTAGAGCGGTTATTGCACATGCATATGCATACGTTTTTGATCATTCAGGAGATGGAATATATTCTTTACTGCAACTAATGGCCACCAGTAGACCTGTCAGAATTCGAGAATCTGTTAAATTTATACTAGAGGAAGAAGGCGACGATTTAGTTAAATATATAAGAAAAAATCTAATTGAGGAGGAGTTGGGTATGAGCGGTAAAATCCTTGAAGAACTAGGTCTTGGTTTTTTGAAGTGAGGTGTCCTCTTCATTCAGAGTTCCCTCTACTTTTAGAGGATAAGGTAAAATAAGAGCTATTCTATTTGGGAGATTTTTAAATAAAAAAAAGCCCCCAAGAAAATTGGGGGCTCCATACTTGTAAATTTTTGTTTTTTAAATTTACTCTTCTTTTTTGTCTTCTTTCTTGTCATCAAAGCTAAGGCCTTTAAATTTATCAGCAAGTGTTGCTGCTCTAAACTCTTCAGTCTTATAAGTCTTAAGAGCTTTTACATCATCAGCTTTGCCAACAGCTTTCATAGATAGAGCAATTTTCTTTGCTTCTTTATCTACAGACATAACCATTGCTTTAACGATATCTGCCTTTTTCACAACATCAGATGGTTTTTCAACTCTTTCTTCCGAAAGCTCTGAAATGTGAATAAGACCTTCAATACCAGTTTCAAGTTCAACAAATGCTCCAAAGTCTGTAACTCTAACAACACTTGACTCTACAACTGTTCCTACAGGATAACGCTCTTCAATTCTCTTCCAAGGATCTTCCTCAAGTTGCTTCGTTCCGATGCAAAACTTTTGATTTTCCTTATCAACAGAGAGAACTTTCCCTTTGATTTTATCACCCATTGAGAATTCTGCTTCTGGACGGATATTTTTCTTAGTCCAAGAAATGTCAGATACGTGAATAAGTGCATCCATTTCTTCACCAAGATCAACAAACGCGCCGAACTCAACAATTGATTTAATAGTACCTTCAACTTCTAATCCAACAGGATATTTATCAACAAGGGCATCCCATGGGTTTTCTTGAAGTTGTTTAAGACCAAGAGAGATTCTCTTGTTATCAACATCAACTTCGAGAACTTGAGCTTCAATTTTTTGAGACATTTCAACAATTTTTGAAGGATGCTTAACTTTGTTAGTCCAGCTCATTTCACTTACGTGAATAAGACCTTCAATCCCGTCGTCTAGCTCAACAAATACACCGTAGTCTTTTACCGATACAACTTCACCGTTAACTTTAGTACCAACAACATATTTTGATGCAGCTGATTCCCAAGGGTTTGGTTGAACTTGTTTAAGACCAAGTGAAACTCTTTCTTTTTCTGAATCAAATCTGAGGATTTTAACTTCGATCTCATCTCCAACACTTAGAAGATTAGAAGGATGCTTAACTCTTCCCCAAGACATGTCAGTAATGTGAAGAAGACCATCAACACCACCAAGATCAATAAAGGCACCATAGTCAGTGATATTTTTAACAATACCCTTAACAATCATTCCCTCTTGAATCTGACCAAGAGTTTCGCCTCTTAGACGGTTTCTTTCATCTTGAAGAATTGCTCTTCTTGAAAGAACAATATTTCCACGTTTCTTGTTAAACTTAATAACCTTGTATTCCATTGTTTTGCCAATGTACTTATCAAGGTTTCTTGTAGGTCTGATATCAATTTGTGAACCTGGTAAAAAGGCCTTAACACCGATATCAACAGATAGACCGCCTTTAACTTTTGCAATCACAGTTCCTTCTACAGCTTCACCGTTTTCACAGGCAGCAGAAATGCGATCCCAAGCTTGAAGAATTTCAGCCTTATCTTTAGAAAGAACTAGGTTTCCTAAATTGGATTCTAGTTTTTCTAGATACACATCAATTACGTCTTCAACCTTAATTTTAAGAGTTCCATCATAATTTCTAAATTCTCTAGCAATTACGAGTCCCTCTTGCTTGTAACCAATGTCTACAGTTACAAAGTCATCAGTAATCTTAATGACTGTTCCTTTGAAAATTTCTCCTTCTCTAAAATTTTTGGTCTTAGAAGATTCGAGAAGCTCTCCAAACTCTGTAACTTTTTTCTCTTCAACATCTTCACCAAAAACAATGTCAAAGTCCTTCATCCAGCCCTGCTGAATGTCACTTGAATTAGTACTTGTCATAAATAATTTCCTTAAAACGGCATTTGCCCTCCTACTGGAGGGGAGCGGTCTTTATACACAAACTGGTGACATTTAGGCAATAGAATTAACGCTTCACACTTAAGGAGTCAGGTACGAATGCTACTGCTTTAACAAAATAGTTTCATGATTCTAAAGACATACGGCCACGTGTCGTGGCCGTATTTAACTTTCTTGTTACATTAAAATTGCAAAATAAAAACAAACAAGGAAGCTTTAT
>Ga0257117_1000864_pt1 | contig 20462 bp, 17 predicted proteins | sample SI112_135mmetaG_FD_190157 | JGI IMG/M metagenome (GOLD analysis project Ga0257117, IMG submission 190157) | Marine microbial communities from Saanich Inlet, British Columbia, Canada - SI112_135m | ecosystem: Environmental > Aquatic > Marine > Inlet | place: Canada: British Columbia | collected... | reverse complement strand
CCATGCTACAGGTGTGAAATATGGGAATGATGTCTTTAATTATTAGACTATGTTATAACTAAAACAATACAGCCTCCTAACGGGGGCTTTGTTGCTTATAAAAAAGAAACCCACATTATTGAGTAATTGTTTGTAATTTTTACTGAATTTGAAACCAAGGAGTTCATCATGAAGAAAGTCGCTATTCTTTTCATTGTCTTATTAACATCATCATTCGTATTTGCCCAGAACACCTACGTCCCCGATGACAAATTTGAACAGGCCCTGATTGACTTAGGCTACGACACAACTCTGGATGATTATGTAGTTACAGCAAATATCAGCGGTGTAACCGAATTAGATGTGAGCAATAAAGAAATAAGTGATTTAACGGGGATAGAAGGTTTTACAGCTTTAACCAACCTGGAATGCAATAATAATCAATTAACCAGCCTTGATGTGAGCAATAATACTGTTTTACAGGTCCTGAACTGTGGTGCTAATCAATTAACCAGTTTAGACGTGAGTAGCAATACAGCCTTGGAAGAACTGATCTGCAATAATAATGAATTAACCAGCCTGGATGTAAGCAGCAATACAGCCTTGGTAGATCTGATCTGCAATAATAATGAATTAACCAGCCTGGATGTGAGCAGCAATACAGCCTTGGAAGAACTGTACTGCAAGGACAATCAATTGACGAGTTTGGATGTAAGCAAGAATACAGCCTTAGAAAAATTATTCTTCTATGATAATAAATTGACGAGTCTAGACCTTAGCAAGAATACAGCCCTACTTAATATCGAGGGTTGGGATAATGCATTGGCAAGTCTAGACGTCAGCAATAATACAGCACTAATTGAATTGAACGTTAACAATAATTCCTTGACCAGCCTGGATGTAAGTAAGAATACTGCTTTAACCAAACTAACAATCAATCAGAATCAATTGACGAGTCTGGATGTGAGCAAGAATACCACCTTAGAGACTCTGCACGCCTGTTGTAATAAATTAACCAGCCTTGATGTGAGCAGGAATACTGCTTTGGCCAATTTGAACTGCAATGATAATCAATTGACCTCACTAAATATAAGAAATGGGGTAACTGATGCATGGTCAGCCCATGACTGGTCAGGATTTAACGCAACGAACAATCCAAACCTGACCTGCATCGAAGTGTTAGACCCAGCCTGGGCCACTGCTAACTGGACTTCTGTAAATGGGAATATCGATGCGAGCGTAACCTTTACTTACATTTGTGGAGTAGACGTAGATGGCGTATCTACTTATAATAATAATGGTATTAAAGCAATCACCTTTAATGTAGAGCTGCCAACTCATTCGCTTCCGGATACTAATATATCACTTGCATTCTGGAAATCAGGAGCAGAAAGCAATGAATGTACGGGCTGCAATGGTAGAGATACTGTTAGTATGCGTAAACTATCTGACGATCATTGGGAAGCGACTGTAGGGCTTGATACAACTTTAGTTGCGGGAGATGTCGGTGAAAGTATGTACTGGTATCATTATTTTAAAACAATACCAGATTATACAATCAAAGAAGATTCAGAGCGGTTTAAATCGGAACCAAACCCTGATGGATTAAGGCAATTAGAACCTGGTTGGCATAAAGAAACTCCCTTGGTTAATAAAGATACAGTTATTGCGTGGAACAATATTGCGCCAGAAAGTTTTGAATGGATCAGTGATGTATTAGATACAGTTATAATTAATAAAGATAATATTACTGATACTTACAATCTTCAATGGGCAGAAAGTAAAAGTGTTGACCTTGATTCTATTCATTATTTAGTCTATGCTAAAATAGGTGTATACCCAGTAGAAGAAATATATGATACCACCGTAACAACATTACCGCTTACTTATCAAGAATTTCTGGAAAATGTATTTGAAGAAACGCCAGGTAATGGAGTAACAGTCAAATTTAGTGTTTCTGCCACAGATGGTAAAGATACAGTAAAAGTTTCTGGGGATGATAGAGTGGTATATGTGAATCGCTATGAATATCTTTCAACAGAAAGCGAAGGTATACCAACTGTATTTGCCCTCCACGAAAACTACCCTAACCCCTTCAACCCTACTACCACACTGCGCTTTGACTTACCAGAAGTAAGTGACATAACCTTAACCATTTACAATATGCTTGGGCAAAGAGTAAAAACATTCAATATGAACGATACACCTGCGGGTTTCCATTCAATTAAGTGGAATGCCATCAATGACTATGGTGACCCTGTAGGTGCAGGTGTTTACTTATACCAACTTCGGGCAAATCAATATCTTGAAACAAGGAAGATGGTCTTATTGAAGTAGCATAATTAATGGAAATAAAAAAGCCCCATCGTGAAACAGGGCTCCAAGTCAGAGATGTATGGTATTCTGAGAATGATCCGGGTGAGACTCGAACTCACGACCAATGGCTTAAAAAGCTGTTGATTCACTGACGGCATAAGGGAGAGTATGTCTCTCCTTCAATATTTCATCTTTTTTTATAGTATCCACAAGAGGGAATTCTTACTTTTAAATCCATTAATAATCAGAGGAAAATATAATGAAGGCAAAAAATAGAGATTGGTTAAGAAAATGGCATAGAGATATAGCCTATTATTTTTTGGGAATGATATTATCATTTGCAATATCAGGTATCGCTTTAAACCACCGCACCACTTTCAACTCCAGGAGCTACATCTATCAATCAGAGCCTTTGCAAATCACCCTTGATAAAAACGCTACCGATATTGATGATGATTACGTTCGAACTCTTCTTCCTATGGTTGGTATCGAAAATGAGTACCGTTCTTTTCGTATGCGAGATAATGAATTAAGGATTTATTACAAAGATGCCCAAGCCAATATTGACATCAACTCAGGGCGGGGGGAGAGAGAGTTCCTTAAAAAGCGGATATTACTGGCAGAAATTGCCGATTTACACCAAACAACAAATGAATGGTGGATATGGTATTCCGATATTTTTGGTGTGGCCATGGTCTGTCTTGCGTTGTCAGGTGCATGCATCGCTTCCGGGAAAAACAGTTTTAAAAAGCGGGGCTGGTGGCTGACACTTATTGGATTCACTTTTCCACTCATATTCTTGATATTCTTGATTTAAAAGCCAGGTTAAACCGGCTTTAAAAAAAAAGGGCTCCGTATGGAGCCCTTTTTCGTTAACTAAAGATCAGAAATCAGATTGTGTAAATCCCTATCTGGTTAGATTGGGTATCTGATTTTTTAGACATATGATATTTTAAAACCGAACCGTTAAACCACTCAGTATAGTCATTCCCGTAAATCCAAACTGGTTGACCTCCCAAGGATATTCAAACCTACCACCCAGGTCAGCCTCAAAATCACCTTTTGTGTTGATTTTATCGGGATACACGTCACCCAGATTATTGACCACTAGACTTAAACCAAGCATCTCATTAATTTGATAATTCAGGTTCAAATCCGTCAGCATTTTTGCGGAAAACGTTTGGTCGGTAGCGTCATCATAGTCCAGCGAGGCGTCGCCTGCGGCATGCCTCCAGGTGACCTCTCCAAACCTTGTGTTATTAACTGCAATGGATAGGCCTCCCATATTGTAAGTAAGACCAATCGTTGCCTTTTGTGCCGGTCGGGCAGTCTCGATTCTGGATTGTTCTTTACGATCAAATAGATCCACACCTGCTGCAGTAATAGGGGCTGGAGTTGCAATGGCACCGACAATTTCTGTTTTGTTGACGTTAGCAGCCAGATTGATGTCCATTGTTCCAGGTCCCAGATTCATCCCGGAATAACTCACAACAATATCCATACCGCTGGTTTTGGTATCTATAGCATTCGTAAAGAATTTCAGACTGGTAATGTCTGCTGCAGCAAGTATCTGTCCAACCTGAGTTGTCGCATCGGAGGAAGCAATACTGCTTGAATACACAATTCTATCATCCACAGAAATATCATAATAATCAAATGAAGTGTATAATCCCTGCATGGGTTTGAATGCGAAACCAAAGGTCATATTGAATGAATTTTCTTCCTTCAGTTTGTCCACACCCAGAGAAGCGACAACATCACTTTCGTTATTATAGGTTCCCTGGTTGGATATTGTACTGCCTGAAAGTAACGTCTGGATATTACTCATATACATCTGATGCAGTGATGGTGCGCGGAAACCGGTAGAAACAGAACCGCGAACCGATAGATTGTCATCCATCATTTTGTATCGTCCAGTTGTTTTCCAGGTTATGCTTGTTCCAAAATCATTGTAGTTTTCATATCTGGCAGCTGCACCGACAAGCAAATCATCAGTTACATCATATTCCGCATCACCATAAAACCCTATATTTGATCTACTTTCATTCACTGCATTCTGAGGTTGAATCCCTGGGAAGGATTGTACACCACCACCATAATATGAAGCCTCATCACCCGCTAATGCCACAAAGTTATCCAAACGATACTCTGTACCTAAGCCGAGAGATAATTTGCCGAATGTATTGGCAGCATCTGCATTAAAAACTGTATGACCAAATTCATAACCCCCTGGTTTGAATTCAGTTGGGCTATTCGCACCCATATCCATGTTCAGGGAATTATTCACAGAATAGTCCACCTTATTTCTTCCTGAACTAGCACTCACGTCAAATTGCCAACTGCTCATTGTACCGCGGATACCAGCCGTTAAGGAATTATCTGTAATATCGGTTTCAAATGTTGGTTGAAAACCATTTATTTTTGCACCAGCTATAAGATTGTAGCTATCGGAAACTCCAGGCCAGTAAGGAGCTCTATAGAGAGCATAACTTTTACCGCCTCTATTTGTAAAACCGCCGAACGAATACAACTCCATATCATCATTCAGGTCATAGGAACCGTTTAAGAAAAGATCCATGGTGGTCATATTTGGAATCCCTATATGCGTACCTAAATCAGGATTTGCCTTTTGCCAATCTGTATCTCCGGATCGAATTTGCGCCCCTGTAGCAGGAACCCCGGATCCGGGGATCGCTTCCCAGCCTCCAGCAGCCTGAATTGGTATGGCTCCAATATCATACAAAAAGCCAAAAAGACCATCGCCGCCAGGTTCCCCAGCGCGTCTGGTCTCTTCCTGATCATGATAGGATGCCGTTATATTTAATGAGCCCTTATCGCCTATATTCATTCCATGGTTTATGTTTAATCCCTTATTCTTTCCATCACCTGCATTTTTATGACCGCCTGCGGTCTGGCCGGTTGTTACGTTAACTTCCGTATATTCAACTTTTTCTTTCATAATTACGTTTATAACACCCGCTATGGCATCCGATCCATATTGAGCCGATGCACCGTCTCTAAGAACTTCTACCCGATCAATGGCCGCGGTGGGGATACTTTTCATATCTACGCCGACCTCACCTTTACCCGGGGTATCATTAATGTATATCATAGAACTTGCATGTTTCCGTTTTCCATTGACAAGCACTAAAGTACGGCTGGGTCCAAGCCCTCTTAATTCTGCAGGATCAAAATGAGCAGTGGCATCGGAGATCGTCTGTTGCGAAGCGTTATAGGAAGGCACTTTATAGGATAACATATGATCCAAACCATTCTGACCCGTAGATTGCAGTTCTCTAATTTTCAGATTATCGATAGGAACCGGCGACGTTATCACGGTCCTCGACTTAAAGCGAGAACCAACGACTGCTACTCCTTCCTGTCTCAACACGTCTGTTTTAAGAGAAATGTCAATCGATGTTTCGCCTTCTTCTACATTAATTTCTTGGGTTACATATCCAATATATGATACCACCAGCACATCTCCTGGATTGGCTTCCAAGGAATAACTCCCGTCATCCAGCGAGGTCGTACCCTCAAAGGTGCCTTGCACTAGGATATTGCATCCTACCAAAGGGTCGCCTGTCTGGGCATCCGTTACCTTTCCTGTAACTTGAGCGGCTTGTCAAGTTTATCTATAATACTGGAGTACGTATAAGAGAAGCAGTCACTATAAAAAAGGATAATATGAGTGAACTTAATTCCAATTATACTACACTCCTGAAAAAAACAGAAACTGATTTACATAAAAATTGAGGAAAACGAAAATATGTCCGCTGAAGGAGGGTTTCAGATTAGTTTAATAACCGGATGCTTTATTTGCCATTTTTTCCAACAGGGTTTTGAATGGATTCGATGGGTTTAATTTATTCAGCTTATTCATATAAAATATTCCCCTATCCATATTCTGGGATTCAAAATTTAACCTGGATAGATTAGCTAGGATTTTTTGAGAGTTTGGATGCCGTTTTTCCCCGCTCTCTAATAAAAGCAAACCTTGGGAGACATTTCCTGTTTCTGCTTCTAAAAGAGCAGCGTTAATAATTCCCTCATGGTCATCCGGAAAATATTTCAATAAATTATAATAACCGGATTTTGCCAGAGATCGATCTTTTTTTGCAAATTGGTGTAAAAATGCCCTTTGGTACAATGCATCTCTATAAAACGGATTAAGGTCTATTATTTTTTTAGTATATGCCAGAGCGTGATCAAATTGTTTTTGTTCATAGTAAAGACGGGACAATTCCATGAGTGTCTGCAAATGGTTGGGATATTCAATTAATGCTCGTTCCAAATACCGCTCCGCTTCATAATAATTTTTCTTTTCAAAATAGGATTTCCCAAAGTACATATAAAAATCCGGTTCCGGGTCATAATACTCTATATCAACTGTCTCAAGATCTTTAAACTGTTCAATAGCTCGATTATATTTACGGGAATGAAATAATATTTTCCCAAAGAGAAGCTTGTCATCAGGAGATAGGAATTTTTGTTTTTCCATGAGGTTATATGCTAGTTTAAGCGTGTCTGTACGGACGCGTACAGTTCCAATGCTTTCCTGATACTTTCTCAGAAAGCCGGCTGCCCTCTTTTTTTCCCACGTCGATTTACTTTCAGGAACAATATAATCGGTATAACTTTTGTTAATCCCCTCGTGGTAACTTGGACTCGACTTGTCCCAAACCTTTATCCAATGTTCTGTCGGATTTAAGTGTGGAATATCCGTCGAACCTTTCCCCGGCATATGGCAGCCGGAACAATTTTTATCTGGTTCATGATTTTCAAATGTATTTAGGATTTTCTTATGGCAGTCTAGGCAAGGTTGATTCAATTGAGGAATTGTTTTATTTAACTTCTTATGAACGTCGTGGCAGGTAATACAGGTAATACCTCCTTCAGTAAAACATTTACTTAATGATAAACGAGATGCATGGGCGGTAAACCGTATTGCACGGGAATCATTTTCCTCAAGGAAATCAACTTCCTTCTTTTTATGACAATCATAACAGACCATATCATCCTGATTTTCATCTTTTTCCGGATTAAGGATTGCTCGGAATCCTAACTTCTTCTTCCCTTCATACCTTGCCACATGCAGCGAACCTGGGCCGTGGCATTTTTCACAATCAATCCCGTGATTAACTTTTAAAAACCGGTTAGTAGAGTATTGTTCGAATGTAGTTTCTTCGGTATGGCAATCAATGCAGGATTGGATCGTTTCCCGGAAAAATCTGAGGTTATACCGTTCATATCCCGGGCTTAAATCCCACATTTTCTTTTTTGAATACCACGTGACAGGCATTTCAAAAAAATAGCCATTATTTTTCATGATAAAGGATTTTGTATTATTGCCGGAACCAATGACATAATCAATTTTGAATTCAAGAAAATGAGTGACATTATTATTATCGTCTACCCTTTCTTCTGTCATAAAATAATCTTCGCCTTTTTGTTCAATATTATATCGAAGTTCATTGTTTTTGTCAAATACATTGCAAGTAGAAACATTCAAATCCTCATGTTTATTTGACATCAAGCTGAAGGATGTTCCCATTTCACTGGTTAAATAACTTTCATAAATATCACGGTGACACGATGCGCACGCTTTGTCGCCCACTTTATACGCATGCTCTTCCCAATTATAATGATTAAGGCTGAATTTTTTCCTATCAAAACCCGCTTTTGTGATTAAGAAAATTGAGGCAATTATCCCAACAGTTAAAACAAACCGACCACGATAAGCCTTGGGTAAACCATTAATTACAGAAAATAAAATGGCGCCGACCGGTAGGATATATAACAATGGTTTAAACCGATCGTTAATGTACCATGCTTCAGCAACGCTGGGCAGAGTATTAATATAATACAATAAAATGGATATGATAATGGCACTGAACTGACTTTCGCTTTTTTTTATAAACCGATCTGCTAATTTAAAAATGAGATAGCTGATGAATGCAAAAGTGAATATTTTCAAGTAGATGTAATAAAATAATTCATTCGGTTGAATGATGTAGTACCCCATAATAAATCCTGGGAATGAATATATAAAACCATTGAAATTGCCATTATACTCTGCAATTCTATCCTTTTGGTCTACAAATAATCTTGGGCAATTGGATACGCATAAATCACATGAGGAACAAATTTCCGGTCGATTTTTCTCTGCATTCATCTGACTGTACATCAATTCAACCGGACGTATGGGACATAGCCCCATACACCATCCGCCGAGTCCCGAAAACACAAAACCAAAGCCGAAAGCCAAAAGTAACAATATATTTAATGTGTAAAAACTGATTTCACCTTCGACATTAAATATGAAAAACCTTGCCGGGACCAAAAAATACAGTAAGATTATCCCTGTTATATTTAAATATCGAGTTTGTCGCTTGTTTAAATATTGATTAAACCCTATCCCAAGTCTTTTCGGAATCGATTGCATAAAGACCAATGGACATAACACAGTCCAGATATTTGGGATTAATAAAAAGATTAATGGCGCCAGTGGAATAATACAATACCATATCACCTTAAGCCCCAAATCGGCATCAATATACAAAAGCCAAATGGTAAGCAGAAACCCGGTGAAGGCAGCAAAAGAAAGCAGCTTTAATACTAATTCTACTTTTACCGAATGGCGGTTACCATCTAATAGTTGTTTCATGGACTAGTCAAAGTGATTATGGATTGTCGATAAAGACCAATATTAAATGTTTTTAATCCGTCAAAACAAGATGTTTAAGGCACGAAAGTAGCATAAATGAAAAAACTGGGATAAAGAATTATTTATTCAATTGTGATTTATTATTTGATACTGGGCTGTGAAAAGTTATTAAATGATAATGATTCTGATCAACTTCCGAAATCCGCAGGGAGCTGGTTGTATTTTGTAAGATAAATTTTACCGATACTGCTGCGGCTATTGCTTTACCGTCAACAAATATTCCGCCAGTGCCAAGCGCAAGTCCTTAGACAGGTATTTCTGCGGCGGCATCTCAGGAAAATCTTTCCGCTTGTGCTCTGGTTTGACGATATAGTCCGCGATACCCTGGGGGTTATTCTGGTAAAGCGCTTGGATGACCAGTGTGGGCGGCCCCACCATGCGCACTTCGTAGGCGTGACACCCGGAACAGATGCCATAGTATGCCATTTTTACTCGTTCTTTTTTGGAAATCTTCCGTGGCGCTACTGGTTTGTCCAGCATATAGGTCTGGATGGCTCTGGTATCAGTCGCCTGGCACTGAGCCCAATCACCCAAACTGACGGTGCGGTAACGATCCCTGTTGACGATGCAACTACCTGTACCGCCGCCCACAGCGACGATATCCGGACCTCTGGTGGATAGCTTGGTCATCATAAGTGCTTTCAACTCGCCCACCGGACTATTGCCGTTGTCGATCATGATGTTGTCCAAAATTATGAGACGGTCTGGATTAGGCTCAACTTCGGGATCATTGGCAGTATTGGCCCCGTAGGCCAGATCAGTGACGGTGATACCGGCGTTGTTGTTGCCTGTGATGATGTTATTCTCAATAGTCACCTGATCCGCTGCCATCACCAGGATGCCGGTTCCTGATGGGATACCGGCCACCAGGGATCCAGGCGCACCGAAATTCACGTGGTTGTTGTCGTTAATGAAATTGTTGCGGACAATGACGTCGTAGCAGGTTTTGATAGGCAGTCCCGGCGTAATGAAAACTAGAATGCCGCCGGTGTTATTGTAAGAGTGATTGTTTTCGACCAGCACATGGCGAGAGTTCTCGATCTCGATGCCGGCCACATTTCCGTAAACCTCATTGTGGCGCACATCTACATTGTCGCACATACCCACGTAGATGGCCGCATCCTCAATCCCTGTCAGAATATTATGCTCGATTAGGCCGTTTTTTCCGAACTCAGGGAAGATGCCGTAAACGCCCGCATCCAAGATCCAGTTATTGCGGATCACGAAGTTATTGCCGGCCTGCCCCATAACGCCGTTCCCCTTGTAGTTGACGATCTTGAAATTCTCGATCAAAATACCGTTACCGGAGTAAAGTAAAGCATCATTCAGCTCCTTTTCCCCATCCAGAGTGGGCCATTTCCCATCTTGAATCATACCCTGCAGGCTGATGTTTTCCTTGTCAATGTAGACCGTCTCCTTGTATGTACCGGGGTAGACGCGGATCAGATCGCCGGACCGGGCTTGTGCCACTGCAGCCTGGATAAGCTCGCCGTCCCTCACTTCAATTACCGTCCCGGACACAGGCGTTATCACCTGGTCACCAGATGCTCCGGCCGTGTCTGGCGCCAGAGAACTGCGAAAAAACGTTGGTGGAGGCGGAGGGGTGCTTTGCGTTTTATACATTATTCTGCCTACCCACACGCCTGCTATGAATAATACCAGAACTGCGCCCAGACCCAGCCATATTTTTGGTTTTTTCATCATTTATTTGCCCATCTTTCGTACGTTTGAGTTGTGTACAGATTCTGCTTCAGAGGCCAGTTTTTCCGGTACACGCGGTTTAAAAGTTTCGTCTGTCAGTGTCTTTAGGAAATCCACCAGTCGGTCCAGTTCATATTCGCTCAAGTTCGGCTCCGAAATGTGCCAGTGGATCCTCAGGTCCTCATCCTGGGGCACCGCATGGCCCCGGCCTCTGTTGTAGAATTCCACCGTCTCTCGCAGGGTAGCGAAACGGCCCGAGTGCATGTAGGGTGCTGTTTTTGCAATATTGCGCAGACTAGGGACCTTGAACCCGCCCCGCATGGTGGCGTCATCAAATATTTTCTCCGCACCTGGATCCAGGGGCCTGCCATCCGGTTCCGGCGTCCCCAGTACCGCGATCTGTTGGTTGGTGAAAAGCGGCGGCGTGTGGCACTCGGCACAGCGGGCAACGAATGAGCGGAAAACATTCAGTCCTTCTATTTCCTGCTTCGTCAGCGCCTCGTGGTATCCGTGTGCGTAGTGGTCATAGCGGCTATTCAGAGAGATGAGTGAACATTCAAAAGCCGTCAGGGCCGTATAAATTTCCTTCAATCTGATTTTTTCGTCGGTTCTGTCCGGAAAAGCCTGAGCGAAGAGCCGTTGGTATACGGGCAGGCTGTTCAGTGTGCTCAGGAGTTGATTGGGTGTGGTGCCCATTTCATGAGGGGCGAAGAGCGGACCCTCCATCTGTTCTTCCAGGGTCTTGGCCCGCGCGTCCCAGAAGAAAGATTTCATAAAGGAAACGTTCCACAAGGTAGGCGCATTGCGCGAACCTTCCTTGCCGTTAATGCCCACACTGTGAGTCATCCCATCACTAAAGCCCAATTCCGGATTGTGACAACTGGCACATGATAGCGATCCATCCCGGGAGAGGATCGGGTCGAAGAACAGGTAGCGTCCCAGATCGATCTGTTGTGGAGAAAAGCCATCACGAACCTTGGGCAGACCCGTCTTCAGACCGCCTACGCCGCTATTCCGTAGGGACGGATACTGTTGATACAGTGATCGTGACATGCACCGATTGTCATCGGTCAACTCGAAACCAGGTGGACAGTTTTCTGCTAGTTCAATAGGTTTGGATTCTGGTCTCTGGGTCAAGACAATAATTGGTAACAGCAGCAGCGAAAAAGTTCCGGGAAGGAATTGAAGAAAACGCATGTTACTTATTCTGATTTTCAGCCTGATCCTGCAGAGAATGGATATAAACTGCCACGTCCGCTGCGATGTTTTTGCCCTGCAGTTTTTGGGCAATGAAAGCCATCTGTGCACCGAACTTGTCGTTCACATGGGCGCCGCGAATACCATCTTTGAAATTGAGGTACTGGCGTTTCAGGTATAAGTCATTGATGCCCACCAACCGCGGTGCATTTAGAATCTTGTTGCCCATTGCATTTGGCCCGTGACAAGCTCCGCAAATCATCTGATAGTACTCGTGGCCTTTCTCTGCATTACCTTTAATCAGCCCGCGGGTTTTCGTTGGTGGCAATGACTTGATATAGGCCACTACATCTTCTCTGGCCTGCTGGCCTTTGAGGGCCTTTGCATTTGGTGACATCCGCTTGCCGAAAAAGTCTGATGGGTCCTCACTGCGGACTCCAGCAGCAATGTTTGCCAGCTGCCGCTCCAGATACCAGGCATCCTGATTGACCAGAGCTGGCGCCCCCAGCGTTATATCGCCCTGGGCATTTTCACCATGACACAAGATGCACTGGCGAAACAGCACTTTGCCCTGGCGGACTCTGCCCTGAGCTAGGATGTTATCAGCTATGAGTATTAACAAGGAGAGAAGTGCCAGATGCTTTATCATTTGCATGACTTATTTTTGTTTTCTATAATATTCTCCAAAATAGATTGACTTAAATCTACTACAACCATCACAAACAAAAAACTCCGCTGCTGCGGGGCTCTTGCTTAAATCCTTCGGATGGGTACATGCCAAATACCTGATATCATTGTTATAGCAATCCCGGCTATAATTGCCCGCGCATTTCATGGAGGGATGAGATCAAAGAAGGTATTTTGAATTTCTAATCATTTCCAGGGAAACTTAAATGACCAAAGTATACAATCGTTAACAATGCATTGTATCCCCAGCATTACTGCTCCTGTTATCATCATCCCGGATCCCTTGACCCCATCCTGATAGGCCCCGTAAGCGAGAAATCCAATCATGATATTTCCAATAGCAACCAGGACTAATATTCCTATGACTAAAACCGGAGTCCAGCTATAATTATTTGAAAGATGGAACAGGGTGCTTTCCAGCCACAATGCTGAAGGAATAAGGATTAAGCAATATGCCAGAAGAATTCTGTTAGCTCCTTTACCGTCAGAAGATCCCCAGGGCCACCGCAACGCAGAGAATGTATTATGATCAAGCTTGAAGAAGATTGTCCACCAATAAATCAGAAACCCTGCGGCAGCTATAAACATGAATGGAATAATATAGGTCTGCCAGGACAACGGAATCCCCCCCCAGAGGTCTTGGGGCCTATCTGTTCGGGAAACACCATAAATGTATGATAGAAGAACCAGTGGCCCAAAGACGACAATGAAGAAAAGAGCCGACTGACGTGTTATTTCCATAGAGTACTATACCTTAATCTTTTAAATTCACCAGCTGATCAATAATTTTTGAGAAATAGATTAAAATGTTTGATTATTCATTGGGAAACCAGTGATCTAAATCCCCCGTTTCTACTTCATCTAGGGCGAATTGAGTATAATCTCTGTAAGCAATCCATTTATCTAACCCTTCGGAATCATCGCCAGATTCAGTTTTTTTTGCAATTGTTTCATGGGCATAATCTAGACAACGTTGTAAAAAATCTTTGACAGCATTTTTTCGTGATTCAGAATCCATAATCTATTTATTTATTTATTTTATATATTTCTCAAGGAGTAAATCTACCCATCCTCCCACAAACAAAAAAGCCCCGAAATAAAACGGGGATTTTTTGTTTATACCAAGGACAGGCTCACACCTTTTGACATATGGGCTCTTAAAATTTCTGTGTAATTTCCTGTATGAAACGCCTCTGGGTCAAATAAAGGAGAATAAATGATAATTAAGTACTTTAAAAATATTATTTTCATCTGGATCGTTGTTACTATTGGTGTATCTCAAACCTATTTTCCACCCTATGGAGATTGGGAAAGAAAACAAGCGGGCGAGGTGGGAATGAGCGAGTCAAAACTTAATCGTGCGATACAATTTGCAATTAAAAGCGAGAGTGCTGGATCTCGAGAACTTAAAGAATATATCAAGGCCACCTTGACCAAAGAACCCCATGGTGAAATCATAGGTCCAACAAAACCACGTGGAGATATGACGGGTTTAATCATTAAAAATGGGTACATAGTTGCGGAATGGGGTGACATAAATCGTGTGGACATGACATTTAGTATATCTAAAACATATTTATCCACCGTAGTAGGGTTGGCTCATGATAAAGGATATATCCGTGACGTTGATGAAACCGTAGGGTCTTATATGTCAACAGATCACTTTGTTAGCGATCATAACAGCAAAATCACATGGGATCATTTACTCCGCCAAACGAGTCATTGGCAGGGTACATTGTGGGATAAACCGGATTGGGCTGATCGTCCCCCAAAGGATATCCCATGGACGGAGCTCCAAAATCAACCCATTTATGAACCAGGAACGTTTTGGAAATACAACGATGTTCGAGTCAATCTCTTGGCCCTTTCGGCGCTTCATGTCTGGAGGCGACCACTTCCACAAATATTGAAAAAATATATTATGGATCCCATTGGTGCATCCAACACCTGGCGCTGGCATGGATATACAAATTCTTGGGTTTTACTTGACGGCCAAATGATGCAGTCGGTCAGCGGCGGTGGTCATTGGGGGGGAGGAATGTGGATTAGCGCCATGGATCACGCACGATTCGGTTATTTATACCTCCAAAATGGTAAGTGGAACGGCAAACAACTCATTTCAGAAAATTGGATTCAAATGGCAAGAAAACCGACTGTCCCCATGAAAGGATATGGGTATATGAACTGGTTCCTCAATTCAAACAGAGATGGGACGAAAAAATCGATTCCTTCCGCACCAGAAACGGCTGTCACTTTTCGAGGCGCTGGTTCCAATATTATTTATATAGATTGGGAAAACGATTTGTTGGTGGTGGTTCGTTGGATTAATGGTCAACATTTTAATGAATTTATTGAACGCTTGTTAAAAGCAAAACAATAAATGAAACGCCTCTGGCTCATATCGTTCCTTATGATCACATCCTGTATGGATATAAATGATAAATCTGTTACTCAAAGAGTCACATTTCAAAATAAGTCACTTGAGTTTATCACAATTTCTGACGAATCAAAATCGGATGAGCCATTATTTCCAACTTACACTATCCCACCCAATGAGATAGTAACTTTAGAATATCTCTGCGAAGATTGTCCGGTATTTTCCATTAAATATGAAGTGGTGGATAAAAAATATACTATTTGTCTTTGCAACGACGGCACAGACTTTCTTCCCAGTGGTGAGTTGGCAGATTTTTCATTCGGTTACTGCCCGAATTTTAATTTTATTAATGATCAGGAAAGAGAAATGGGAAAATGCTCTAGGTGTAAGACCCCTGATCCATGTCAGAGCTTTCCATATTAACCCCTCTGGCTCAAATAAAGGAGAATAAAATGAACCATCCAAAACTGTTAATTCTGCTGTCAGTTTTATTGCTGACAACTTTCGCCGTTCAAGGGCAGCAGATTTTGATCCGCGCCGGTCGACTCATTGATACAAACCAGAAAACTGTTAAAAAGAATGTAGATATTCTGGTGGAGGGGAATCGAATCATCAAAGTTGGGAAAAACCTGGAATCCGCTTCAGCCTCCATTATTGATTTGAGCAATAAGACAGTTCTTCCAGGACTAATTGATGGCCACACGCACATTTGCTTAACCCCTGATTACAGCAGTAATCCGCCAGTCCTTTATAAAACAAATACTTATCGCACCATGGAAGCCTTTAAAGCGGCAAAGCAAATACTAATGTCAGGTTTTACGACGATACGAGATGTTGATAATGAAGGTGCAGATATGGCTGATATCGCTGTCCGTGATGCGATCAATAAAGGCATGTTCTTTGGACCCAGGATATTTGTTTCTGGCTGGGCGATCAGTATCACTGGCGGACACATGAATTTGACTGGATTACGTCCATTCATAGATAAAAAAGTTGAACAATTGGCCATTATTGCCGATAATCCTAATGATATGGTGGCTGCAATTCGTGACCAGCGTAAATCCGGCGTGGACTTTATCAAAATATATGCCACAGGCACATTGCGGCATATCAATCGAGAAACAATGGAGTCCCTGTCCCAACTCAGTATAGAGGAAGTTGAAGTTATGGTGAATGAAGCGCGCAGATGGGGTATGGATGTGGCCGCCCACGCCTATGGGGGTAGTGGCGCTTACAATGCTGTAAAGGGCGGCGTTCACAGTCTCGAGCATGGCTTGTTCCTGGATGATAAAATACTGGCGCTCATGGTTAAGAACGGAACATTCTGGTGCCCAACTATGACAGTCTATCTTCCTGATGAAGGTGCCAGTAAAGCAGATATTCGATTCCATAATCGTATTGTAGCTGAACATAAGAAATCATTCCGGCGTGCCATGAAAAAGGGGGTCAAAATTGTTTTTGGTACGGATATCGGTTCTATGCCCCATGGCGAGGGCTGGCGCGAAATGGAACGTATGGTCAATTATGGTATGTTGCCCATGGATGTGATCTATTCTGCCACGGTGATGGGCGCTAAACTGCTTCGTAAAACTGATGAGCTGGGTCAGATAAAAGAAGGCTATTTTGCAGATATTATTGCAGTTGATGGTAATCCGGATGAGAATATTAAAGCTTTTCGATCCATAGATTTTGTGATGGTAAATGGAAATATTGCTAAAAACGATTAGAATAAAAAAGCATTAGACTTTTGATTACGGCTAATTTTTATAACCCAATGTTGTTGAAAGAAATAAAGGAAGAATAATGAAACGCCTCTGGGTCAAATAAAGGAGAATAAATGAATAAAGATTCTAAAGTTTTAAATGGTGTGCTCATTATTATATAATTTTTGTAAATTTAACAATGAAACTGATAAATAAAATATTATCACTTTTACTAGCTTTTGTATTCATAAGCTCAAATTTTCATATAATTGACTCTGCAAATTTTACTAAAGCAGGCAATTATAGTTTTTGTGATATTGACTGCGAACATAATGAACATTCTTTAATAGATAATGATTGTGAAATCTGTAATAATCAAGTTCGCCAAACATTTAATACCAATACATCCACTAAAAAATCATTCTTTTCAGATACTAAAAACTTAATTTTTCAGCCCATTTGTATCATCACTTCTGATAATTCATTTGGTCTTTTCCTTTCAAGGGCTCCTCCCTCAAATATATTATAAAGATGCTACACAGTTCTTGATAACTGTATAAATAAAATCAATTTTTTACAATAATAATTATGAGGAGTCAAATATGACTATTTATTTTGAAAAGAGCACACGCTCTTTATTATCTGTTTTTGGATTATTTTTAGCTCTGTTCATTGTGAGTTGTGAAGATGATCATGATCACGATGAAGAACATACCGATGCAGAAGGCTTTATTTTAGAGACTAGTAGCGGGACAGAAATGTATAGAGAATTTAAAGGAACCCAAACAGGGTCAGTTACATTAAGCGCTGGAGATACTCTTGAATTATCCGTTCATTTTCTCGATGATAATGGTAAAGAGATGGAACACGATGAACATGAAGGAGGAGAAGAAGAGGAAGAAGGAGAATTGGAAGTTTCTGGATTCAATTCTATCGTTGCCTTAGTTCAGGTTGAAGAAGAGCATGATGATCATGGTGATGAAGAAGAACATGAAATGGGATTAGAAATCATAGGTGTTAGCATTGGCTCAACCAGTTTTAAACTTGAGTTAATGCATGATGGCCATGCGGATTATACATCTACAAACAACATTCCAATCGTTGTTAAATAAATTAGTTGTTATAGTCTTTTTTTGCGCTTGCAGTTTTCTGCAAGCGCAAAATTCAAAGTTATCAGGAATAATTTTATCTTCTAAGAGTTCTGAGCCTTTAGCGGATGCAAATGTTTATGTAAAAAATTTGAAGCTAGGTTCAGCAACCAATTTGAATGGGCAGTTTTCTATAAATAATCTTCCTTTAGAGAATATTGAGCTAGAAATTTCAATTGTAGGTTATCGTGATACAACTCTAGTTATACTAATAAATAAAAGTATAGTTAATCTTGGCAAGATCTTACTAGATCCTGAAGTTTTACATTTTGATGAAATAAAAGTAGAGGTTCATAGTGATCTGGATCCAACTTCTTCACTTTCCAGTTTTTCCATGTCTGGGAAAAAAATACAAGAAAATATGAAAGGTTCAATTGCACAAACTCTTCAAAACGAGATGAGTGTAGCAATTCAGTCTATGGGACAGGGCACTACACGTCCGATATTAAGAGGATATTCTGGAGACCGTTTTCTGATCACTGAAAATGGATTTGAAGTAGGAGACTTATCTCAGACTTCTGTGGATCATGCTCTAAGCATGGATCTGGGAGGAGTTGAAGAAATTGAGATTATTAGAGGTCCGCGCGCACTACTTTTCGGATCAAATACTATAAGCGGCGTCATTGACGTTGAAAAAAACTCTATGCCTGAGATCGAATTTGATCATCTTCATACCTATATAACATCGGGTTATAATTCTGGCAACAATGGATTGTTTAATAATTTTTCATTGGTTAAACCAATAAATAAGAACAATTTTCGTTTTTCCATACAAAATAGAAGAACTGGTGATCAAATGACTCCATTGGGTGCATTAAAAAATACTTCAATGAATACTACTGAAGGGTTTTTTGGAGTAACAAGATTTCATGATGGAAAAAGGGGAACAGTTTCTATTGAACATGTTGAAATGGATTATGGAATACCAGGAAGCCCTGAAGGACACATCAGTGGTGTGGATATGGAAATGAATAAAACGACTCAAAAGTTTAATTATCATCAAGATATTAATTTTAAAGGTTTTGAAACTTTTGACTTAGATCAAAAATTTATTCATTATGGTCATTCTGAATTTGAATCAGATCAAAAAACTCCCTCTGTCATATTAGGACAAGATATATTGCTTTTTCAATCTAAGATGACAGGGTTAAAAAGAGAATTAGGAGCTGCTATACAATACCGTATGTTTACGGCCGGTGGTTTTTATTGGACACCAAACACATCTGAATCAAACTTTTCAGTATTTGGTTTTAGAGAAAAAGATATATTTGGTCTTACAGGCCAGGTATCATTTAGAGGAGAATATTCTATTATAGAACCTCAAAGTAAAGGAATAAGGTTTTCAAATATTGATGAAAAATCTGTGAACAAGAAAAATTTTGGTTTTGTTTCTTTATCTGCCGCAGTTATTAAGTCTTGGGATTATTGGCAAATTTCAACAACGATAATGAAAACTGGAAGAAGTCCTGGCATTGAGGACCTGTTTTCAGATGGTCCACATCTTGGAAGTTATAGTTATGAGATTGGCAACCCAAATCTTACCCTTGAGAAAACACTTGGGGTTGAGAACTCTATTCAATATCAAAAAGACCAATTCTTTTTCTTGTTAAATAGATTTTTTAACCAAAGTCCAAATTTTCATCAATATATGAAAATGGGGGATGGATATGTTCCAGGTGCAGATTGGATCGAATGGGGAAGTGGATCAAGCGGTTGGCTATATAAATATCAAATGCGCGGAATTAAAATTGAAATAAGTGGTGGAGAATTTCAAATGGGATATAAAGGGAAAGTGATAAATGTAAGTACAGATTTCTCTTTTGTTAGAGGAAAAGATAAATCAAATAATGACCATCTTGCATATATGCCACCAGACAAAATCGGCGTATTAATTTCTACTAAATCAAATAAAGACATATCGGGATCAATTAGACTTAGTAAGGTTTTAGATCAAAAAAAGATCTCAGAATTTGAGAGTGTGACTCCTGAATACTTTTTAATTGATATTTTTGGAAGCTATTCTTTTGGAACTAAAAAAGGAACTCACCGCTTGATATTCCAACTAAATAATTTACTTGATCAAACCTATTATAATCATTTATCAAAAATAAAATCAATTATGCCTGAATCGGGTAGAAATATCGGTTTCCAATATCGATATCTTTTTTAAACAATTGTTGATCAATTTTTGTCTGCATCCCAAAATACTTACCAACCCACGATAATTAAATGAAACGCCTCTGGCTCAAATAAAGGAGAATAAAATGAAATTTAGAAAACTACTTTCTTACAAATTAGATAATGATTCTACTCTCGAGTATTCTACAACTGTAAAGGGAATGGGTCGGGTTCAAATCAATGGTGAAACAGTTTCAGAAAAAATAGGCATTAGAACCGAAATACATTCATTTGATTATAATAATTCAAGTTATGTTTTATCTCTTTCGCCATTATTCTCACTTTACACGCTTGGATACAGATTTGAATTAATCAGAGATGATGTGCAATTATTTCTATGCGGTGAAAAAAAGACTAATGATTCTAAAGCTTTAATGGGCTCGATATTCTTGGGCTTTTCAATCGTTATGATTATTTATATAGTTTATAAACTTGTAACATAAAGATTT
>Ga0257117_1000859_pt1 | contig 20551 bp, 14 predicted proteins | sample SI112_135mmetaG_FD_190157 | JGI IMG/M metagenome (GOLD analysis project Ga0257117, IMG submission 190157) | Marine microbial communities from Saanich Inlet, British Columbia, Canada - SI112_135m | ecosystem: Environmental > Aquatic > Marine > Inlet | place: Canada: British Columbia | collected... | reverse complement strand
TTGATTTGTCTAAGTCGTCAAAACGACAAAAATAATCTACGCCACGTGAGATTGGCACACAATAATTTGCACTTGATTTGAAAAACTCTAAATATCTTTTGGGATATTTTTCCCTAACAAAATCCCATCTTCTTTCTGCCTTTTTATTGTCTGTCCAATGACTGGCCCACCCGCGACCATTAATCTGCGCATCACAAAGAAAGCTAAATGCGTCACTATTATCAAACTCATATGCTAATGGGTAAAGAATATTTTCTATCTCACCTGAAATAGACAGCTTGTTTCCTTCTTCCAATACTATTGATTTGATTATTTTATAAATCTTTTGATTATCATCATGATCTAGCCAATATTTTGTCCAACCAATTATATATTTCTCATAATTCCATTTGGTTTCTACTTCCCCTAAGTGGTCTATTAATTTTTCAGGTGTCACTTCAGCATAATTTATTTTCTCTTCTTTAGGATCATATGAACTGGTACCTCTTTCATCTTTATAATTTATTATTCCTAAATATTCCTGAATCATACTAAGAGATGTTTGAGCACCTTTGGATGATATCGACTTTTCTTTTAACTCTTCGAGAGAACCCTTGTCTAAGGCAGTAGTGGCTAACGCAATTTCGACATCATCAGAGAAAGTAAGTGAACGAACAACATACATAAAAAGATTTTGAGCAGGATACAATTTTTCATTGTTTGCATGTTCATAATAAAATTTAAACAGTAAATGTTTGTTATCTTTAGAAAGAAAATCTGCTAAACAATCTACCAAATGATTTGTTTCATCGTTATCTGTATACTTTCCAACATTTGTTATTATAGGAATAATTCTCTGCATCCAGTTGCTAATTATTTTATTATCAATTCTCGATTTTGCACATAATTCTATTGATTCTAAAACATCAGAAAGGTAGATATCTTTGCGATAACCATATCCAAGAAGATTATCTGCTGCACTTATAAGTAAACCTTTAGCCTTTACACCGTCTTGATACAATTTACAAAGAAAAGCCAGTTTTGCATATTCTTCTGATCTTTCAGAAAAATAATTTAATGTGTTCTTTAGAGTCTTAATTTTCTCACCCAATATAAGTTTGTAAACGTCCTCTTCTAGAATTGGTTGTTTTAGAGCAATTACTAATTCAAATAAATCATATTGGAGGAAAAATGGAGATGAAGTAATGCACTTGTAAGTTGCATTATTAATATTAGGAGAATCATTTATGAAATATTTAATTAGGACAATATCTTTGAATATCTTTGTTAATGCATTTTTAAGTGAAAATTTGAATTCTGTTCTTTCTCTGTCTTCTGGCCATTTAAGATCTGTAAGAACACTTATCTCTTTAAAAATATCGTTGTAATCTATTTTGTTTTCTTTATGTATCGTATCTGCAATCTTTAAGTTCGCTTTGAATATTGCAACAGTTGCTTGTACAGGCCATTGAGAAGACGCAGAATTTATCCATTCTCTGATCTTACCCAGTTCATCACATAATGTATAAATCATCCCCAGCAGAAAATAATCATGATAGTTGACTGTCCATTCTTCACGCTCAGATGTAAGCTCTTCTATTGCAGAAGGAAAGTCATTGTACTTAGGCAATTCAGGTAAAGATGATAATTTTCTGCCTTGTAGAATTAAATAAACTTGTTCTAAAAATGAATTATCTGCTTCCTTCTCAATAATATTTGTAAATTCTGATGTCTTGTATTTTAGATCATGTTTTATGCAACATTCTAAAATACTCTTTCTCTCTTCTTCATTTAAGTCAAGTCCTAATAATTCGTGAATCTTTGTTTTTTGTTCCAAAATTAGCAGTTTTTTGGCATAAATCTTAAAAAGAACAGACGATATCTTAAGATCATCGAAAGAAGCAATATATTTATGAACTCTCACTGATTTATGTTCTCTATCGTAGGAAATTACATCTACAATTGCTTTACTGGCTGAAGGAGCTTCTCCTTCCCTAAATTCTTGATAACTCACTTCTTCTTGTAAAATATTTATAATCTCTTCAATAAGATAGAATTTACCAAACTGGTTTGCAATGTCTGCTACCACAGCTAAAACATCTGAAGGTATTTCTCTTAAATTGAGTTCATCAATAAAATTAGGATTAGCTTTGATAGACTCAATCCATATTAATTTTGCAGCGTCTTCAAGAAAGTCCTGGGCATTTTTGTAATAATTGTTTAGATGTGAAATTTTAAGAGTTTTAGCAAAATCATTCTTATCAAACGCGACTCTTGAAGACAGTTCCAATTGAGATTCAATTTGACTTGGATTTCTTGGACAGGTTATAGCATCCATAAGCCATTTCTTGTCAATCTCTAAAATTGGCGTCTCATTTCCTATCTCATATTCGAGCTTCCTTAATTCTGCCCATTTTAGATTTTTATATCTGGAATTTTCTAGCCAGTTTTTAACATTAATCTTGATAACCTGCTTTTGTTCTTCCCATTCTTTTTGCTCATAAAGAAATACTCTAAAACTATTGTGATAAATCCTTAATCTCTTCCTTGAATCAATGTCAACTAAGTGCTCTGCTCTTTTGAAATATTGGCTAATTGCTGTTGAAGAATTGTTGAACGATGAGATACATTCTATGAATTGCTGACGAGTAAATTGGAAATCCACACTAATAAAAGCCAATAAGTGTGCTTGTATTCCTTCCTCCAATGAACTCCAAAGAGATTCATAATATTTTTCAATGTTATCTCCATAAGGAATAAGATCTCGGCACTCATATTCAGTAACGGGACTATTATCCAAGCGATTTTTTAATTGAGTGAGTGTGTAACGAAGGTGGAGAGAATTTCCTTGAGTACTTTCCCATATTTTGCCCACTAAATCATTAAAGATTTTCTGATTATCTGGTAAGTTTAAATCTGTAATATTCTCTTCGATTAAATTAAAGACAGCAACCTTACTTAGACCTTTTATCTCAACCCAGTCCTTTTTAGAACATTCATTAAAGATTGGCTGAAGAATTGGTTCATTTTTAACTTGTGGTTGCATACCAAAAACAATCCAGAGTCCTTTTTGAGGATAAAAAAGCTCATCTAGGAAATCCTTTAATTCGTGAATATCTTTTTCTCTAATAACATGATCAAGGCCATCTATAATAATTACAAAATTATTACTATCTTTATACAGGTTATATGCAACTGATGAAATAAACTCTCTTAAATCTATTCCTTTAGAATTTTGATTTGCCAGCTCTCCTATGTATTTTGTGAATTCACGGCTTTTAAATTGTGCTTTAATAGCTTCTATTACTCTTTCAAAATTAAGTCTTTCATTCAAGTTGCTGTCTGATGGATTGATATGATAGTGGTGTTTTATCACAACAATATCTTGGCATTTAATATCCTCTGATAATTGTGAAAGATAAACACTTTTCCCCACACCCGGTCTTCCAAAAACAACTTTTGTTCCACCATCTGATTTCTGCAGGTCTTGTAGAATATTCTTATGAGTTGCGTTATCAAATAATTGAAAATCACTTGGAACTTCAAAATCTTCATTTAATGGCCTTGGATTATCAAATTCACACCATGACTTAATTTGATCTAGTCTTAATTTATCAGTATGCTGTTTCCTGGCTTCTCTTTTAATCTTTAATAACAAATTATTGACGCCATTAATCGTGGCACGAAGGGAATTAAGGAATAAGTTTTCTACTATTTCTTCTTCTATTTCATTAATACTTCGATTTTCAGAGATAAACTCAAACTTTTCAAAAAATGCTTTCAAGGAATCATCATCTCCTATTTCCATTTTAATATGTTCATATAAACCAGGGTTTCCTTTTAATTTCTGAATATTAATTTTTTGATTGTCGAGAAGCGATATTATTTCATCTGAGAATGCGCCATTAGTCATTAATGCTGCTTTTTTTGTTTTTGTATCATGAAAAGACTTTGACCATTTCTTTAATAGGGACTCTCTTGCTCTATCTTTTGGTTTTATTAAATCATTCCATGACCATTGGTATTGAGCGTCAGCCTTAAATTTAGCTTGATATAAATGAAGCAAGTCTTGATTGTCTAGCAAAACTATATCATCAAGATAGAATGCATGATCTTCTGTAGGGTTGGCTTCAATCTGTATCCATTTGAATTTCTCAGGATTTAATAGCCACTCTCCACAAAGTTTAAGTGCCCATAAATCTTGGTAATCAAAACCACCTCTAAGTGAGCTTGTTCTATTCTTTCTTTTAGACATAATTAGTTATTATTTGCTACTATGAAATAATATAAAACAATAAATGCTAGGTATGATTTATCAAGGGGAGCAGATGGATACTATAAAGCAGTGGATTGATGATTCTTATATACATGGACAGTCTGTTTTTAATCTTCTAAGTAATAGCTATGGCTCATTTCACCATTGGGTATTAAATCTTTGTATATTATTCTGAAACTTGTATTGCTATCTTTAGCTTCTATTTTTTTTCTTAAACTATTAATGGTATCGCATTCTTCTTGAGTTAAATAGAAATTAACAGATTGAAAAAAACTCATTCCTTTATTAAATAAACTTCTCTCAATTTTCTCTTCCTCAAGTATCTTTTCGAAATCTTCGATAGCCTTACAAATAACCGAATGTTTAATTTGAGGCATTAAATTTGGTATTAAGTTAATTATTCCATCTTCTGAAATAATTACAAGTACCGTAGGTTTGTCCTTTCCAAAATGCTCATAATATCGCATTGCTGAATTATATCTAGCTCCTCTTGATGCATCTCCTTTATCGGTTGCCAACCCATCAAGAATTACGCCTATAGCATGACAGTTGGCATTTCTATCCAACAACACTGCACCATCAATTGACGTGATCTGTTGAATATTCTTATTTTTTAATTTTAGTGCCTTTAGAGGAAAGCATTGTTTGCCAAGCCTTTCTGATTCGTTTATTGCATTATCTGAAATAACAAGCATGGTCCCATGTTTCTGCTTTGTAGCTTCAATGGCAACTTCCCATAAATCATCTATTTGGTCCTTGCTAATTCCTCTGAAAATTCTTTTTAAATCACTATAGAATTTTTCTCTATCAATTTTTTCTATTGGTAATCTTGGCTCTCTGTATTCAACAACCATTAAAGGGTTGTTGTCATGAGATAATTCCCATGTAAAATGACTTGTAAAGCTCACAACAAATAATGATTCTTCTTTGGGGTTATATTTCCCTCTTAGCTCACCAAGGCCATAAATTAATCCAGAATCAGATACAATTGATGAGCTTCTGTCTGATAATTCCAGAAACTTGCGAACTTTTCTATAATCATTTACTCTAATTGGCTCTTTGAGTTGTAAAGTAATCTTTATATTTTGATGGTCTTTAGGTGCAATAATCATATTGCCTAATCCTACTGCTCCCTCATATTTCATCGATGCAATTTCATTACATGAATCATACAATCCGTATAATCCATCAGAATTTTTTCCTGCTTGTGAAACAGTATACATAAATTGCCTGCCAGCTTTCCGCATTAACTCATCAGCTGGCCTGTTAATAGCATCAAATGGGTTATTGGGATCTTTAGAAGAATCTATACAAGCATTTAGAAAAGTATTAACGGCACTTTCTATTAATGAACGATAAATAGTATACCTATTATCTATTTTGCTTTTTGTTAAAGAATAATATTGTTGTATCACTTCTTTCTGAAGCTCAAGAATGATAAAAATAAGATAACCTTCAATATAGGTTGGATATGAAATATATCTTTCATGATTACCATACAAATCCTCTCTTTTTAGGATTTTTGAAATTGCATCAACATAAGCTCTATTGCTAATTTTCTTTTCATGATTTTTCTGTGCTGTTGGATGTGAATGAATGATTTTTGATTCTTCATCAACTTTTTCAAGTTCTTTTGCAAGGCTACTAATGTCAGAAAACTTTTTTACATCAAAACCGCAATCCTCTGGCTCTAAACAGATTGGATGCCGATCTTTTTGTTCATCTACTAAAATACCTAGAAGAAAAACTTTTGGTGATAACCTCTTATCAATTCGCTTAAATAAATCTTTTACTGTTACTTCAATGGATATTCTGAAGTGTTGTTGAAATCCCCACATGAATAAATCTATTACATTTTCTTCCATTTTAATTTCTCTTGTTTATACAGATTTATGATAATAATTAGACTTAATTTATGAAAAGTATATCCATCACCTGATGATATATTAAATTGGTAGAGTGTATAGTTGTAAGTGGTATATTAGTTGTGTTGGCTTGATTAATCAAGATTAAAAATAAGGACTTACGACAAATTCGTTTTATTCAGATCAGATGGTGAGTGGGATACATATACATATCGGTGTCACAGAACACTTGTCCCTACCCCTTATCTGAAAACCATTGAGAGCATTGACAGAAGTCTGGTTCGTTATTATTTTCATTCTCTTAAACACCATTCGCAATCAAGCATCCATAATGGTTTTTATGAGCCAATGGCATTGAATGTGGTTACCCCGCCCCCTATTAGGTACTGTAATTGATATTAAAAGGAACGGGGTCTGGTTCCGGCGCACATTTTCAAAATCTCTAGGGATTTTCCAGAGTGGTCACGTTCTGGTTTATTTTAACTGGATAAGTTATCGTAAATAGTATATCTGTTATGCATACGGTTAAGGATTTTCTTAAAATAGAAGTGGATGACCAGGAAGTTAGGCGGTTATTTATATCAACATAAAGGACGTGGGCTGTTGCAGTATGGAGCTCAACAAAAAGAGGAGGTAGTAATTATGGTGGTTGAAACAAAACGGGAGTTAATTTCCAGGGCTGAATATGCCAGGCGTAAAGGCGTGGCTGCCCGGACGATTGGCAAATATTGTCAGCGTAAAATAATTCCTCTTCATGATAATTTGATTGACCCGGAGGAAGCAGATAGGGAGCTGGCCAAGATATTAATTATGCCGTTAGGTTCGGGGAGAGTTAGAGCTAAGGGTAATAACGGTGGCAAGGGAATGGATAATGGCATTTCTAACGGTGAGAGTAGTAACGGGGAACGGCTCACAAATAGCTATACGGAGGCTAGGACAGCCGAAAAACAGTTAAGAGTAGAGATTTTAGAGCTAGATTTGCAGTTAAAAAAGGGCGAAATGGTCCTAACAAAAGATGTAGAGTTAGCCGCCTTCAATGCTGCCAGGGAAACAAGAGACCGGATGTTAAACATACCAGATAGAATTGCGGCTATTGTTGCCTCCGAATCGAATGAAATAAAGGTCAGGGATATTATTATTGAACAAATTGAAAATGAATTAAGGTCAATTACTGACACTTACAATCAATCTGAGGGTAATGATAATGTTAACGAGCCTAACACCTAGAGAAACATGGACACGAAGCAAGAATAGATATCAAAGAAGCGAAAAAGCTTTTGGAATATAAGTAAATATTAACCAGGCAATTAAATACATGAATATGAATTGCAGGGTTATTACAATAATTAAGGGATAGGGTAGCTCCCGAAAAGCCGACCTCTACGGCCTTCCCTTTTATTTATCTATTAGAGGACTTGTCATTATTTAGAGGGATGATAAATGGAGTGCAATTTTGGAGAGAATGATTATATTGATGAAGAAGATGATATTGATGGAGAGTGTTATATTGATGCCGGGGAGGCTGACTATGATAAATTGTTTAATAGTGATTGGTGTCCATTACTTGGCAGAATGCCTGAGGCCAACAATATGGATGATTCCAGTTGTGAAAACCTAAGTGTAGGGATTATTTCTAATGCAAGGAAACTGTGGGGTATTAAGCCTATGCGCATATATACACCAACAGACAACATCAATGAAAGTACAGATGACAAGCCAAAGGAATTACATAAATATCCGCAATTAAGATTAGACGCAGCACATTCTATTGCACGCACCTATCCTAAAGTTAATAATGAGGCTGCTATTGCAGGCTATCAGGATGGACGGCCATTTTATACAAATACCCCGCTAGATGTAAACTGGGAACGTGCGGTAGAAATAGTAAAGAAATCCCTCACAGTAAGATTAAATGAACAAATCAAGGACTATCATATCTTGTCAATTCTTGCCATAGCAGAAGCTTGGGATGTTCTAAAGAGCTTATTGTATCATGGCAAGTCAGAAGACAATCGAAATATTGTGAGTCAAGTACGAGTTCCGACTGCTTTACTGGGAAAAGCTAAGGAGTTGTTTTTAGTTGAAAAAAATAAGCAATCAGAACGAGAAGTTGAGAACGCAAAAAACAATATGTGGAAAATAATTGCAGGTTCAGAAGGCGTAGATGAGCAAAGCAATAAAACAGAAACAACTGTTTATGACTGGAGAATTAGTGAGACTAGAGATGTTTATTGCAATGAACAACATATTGCTAAATTACCCAAACTTCAATTCGCACTATTTAAATGCTTATATAAAAACCCTGGTAAATATATCAGGAATAAAACCCTTGAAGAGTGCTGGGGAAACAAGCTTCCAAACTACATAGCATTTCTATCTGATACAATGGGCGAACTAAATGCAAAGCTTAAAAAAGGCTTGAAGGATCGCCATATTACAATTAAGAATCGTGTAATAGAGTCTAAGCAGAAAGACAAGAAAAACGTAGCGTATAAATTAGTAACATAATCATCAATCATATCAACAAATACCTCTCTCTCAAACTAATCCTATTTACACCGAAGTTGACCGAAGCAGGTCTTTCTTATCATAAAACAAGCAATTTCTAACACTTAAAAAAACCGAAGTTAACCAACATCGGTGCTTCGTGACATATTCCTAATAAGTGCCATAATACTCCCATAACATTTAAATTTCTCATAATTATAGGAAGGAGGGTCTATGAATAGTGGTGGATTTCTTAATAGCGGAGAAGTTTTAAGGGTACTGGATATTCCAAAACACAAACTAGTTTACCTTTTTGAAAGTAGAAAGTTGCGAAGGGAGGATTTCTTGACACTGCAAAACGGTCAGCGTGTCTACCGGCAAAGCGACCTAAATAAAATTAGGCAAGCTTTATTTGAAGTATCAGCAAGATGAGCAGTGAATACATACAGATATAGTCTGTATTACTATTAAGAAACTTAATTTTATAAAGGAGATAGAACGTGAGTAATAAATTACAAAAAAGTAACGAAACACCAGGTGCCGCAATTGAGCAAAGCGGTAAAACTCATGCGACTTACTTTGATGCGTTCCTGAATGATGAACTGTACCAAAGTCCTTTGAAGCGTATTGATCGGCTTAAATATCATTTAAGAGAAGTCTACCCTAAGACACGTGAAGAGTGGGTGGACGGTTTCTTATGTATTTCTTATCCTGAAGGAGATATACGTAGAATGGAAGAGATAGCATATATTTATCTGAAAGTAGCATCAAGTATCACGATTTCTAAGGACGAAAGGCAGGACCTCTTCGATTCACTAAACGAGACGGACGATAAGGAATGTAGTAAGGAAGTGTTAGATTCAATCATAGAGGGTTACATAGAGGTATACATGTCATAATGACTGCCCTCTACCAGCCAAATTTACAAAAGGTATTGTCTTTATTACATTAATGAACTTGTTTTGAAAGGATATTTAATTATGAATAACAAATTACCACTCAATGATGAAATGCCAGAAACACCAGGTACCGGAATTAAGCAAAACGGGAAAACTCATGCGACTGACATTGATACGTTCCTGAATCAAGAACTATACAAAAGTTCGGTGCAGCGGATTGATTGGCTTAAAGATGTCTTAGGTGATGTGTGCCCTAAGACACGAGAAGAGTGGGTGAACGGTTTCTTATTGTGTGAATATCCTTTATATGCAATACACAGAAGGGAATGTCAGGCATTTGTGTATCTAAAAGCGATATCAAATACTAAGCTTTCTTTGGACGATAGGAAGATTCTTTTTGAACGGATATGCGAAATGTTTGATCATGGCCCATCCGAAAACATAAGGAATGCCTTAGATGGATACATATTGGTAGGCATAAAGATTGACATGTCAAATGGACTGCCCTCTGTCCACAAAATTTGTCAAAGGCATTATATGGATTTAGATGCTTTGAATACCATGATTTATAAGGAAAGTGAGTTAATCAAATTCTGCAGTATTGTTGAGGTGGTAGCAAAATGATTATAAGCCCCGGGGCTTAAACCAATAGAGTAGGGGGCTGAAGAGCTAACCTACGACCGCTAAGGCACGAGCGCCGGGGATGTATTATTAAAGTAACGGTCATGCAGGAACGCCGAGCGCAGCGATAGCTTGTGCCTTGCGGGTCTTTAAACTTTCAAGGGGTGAATTTGCTATGTGGAGCGAAGCGGAACGTAGTGAAGAGGGGACAGAATGTCCCTTGGCAACAGTAATAATAGAGAGTTAATTTTAACAATTTGTTGAGGTATTAATGGGAAATATAGATCCAGAGATGGAAATTGAAGGTACAAGCGATATGACAGGGAGTGGGGGTATTCATGGTATAGATGATGAGGAACTCAAACGAGTGTTTTTCGATTTAATGAATTTTGACTCAAAGAGGTTTCCTAAAAAGAAGCGAGTAGTCTTTAAAGTGCCGAGTAACATGCACAATTCAATGCTAAAATTGCTGGAATCTGGAGTTTTTGTAGCTGACAAGGTTGAAATGTACAGGGGCTTACTTGGTTTAGGCCTTATGGTTATGGATAATCAAAGAGGGCTGTGTATGCATAAGGTAGACGCAATAATCCTTGCAAGTAAAGGTTCGAGAGTGAAGAGCAATATAAAAAAACTAAATGAAATTTTAGGCTATCTTGATAGAAATGAAAATACAGTAAAGATGTTAGAGGGCAATATTAAGAAACATGGAAATAATGCCTATGGTGTAATAATTAATATATTTCTAGGGAAAAGTGAAATTGTAGAGGGTGAAGATTGCAAGATCGTAGTGCCGCCGCATATTGAAAAGCGGTGCATGGATGCCATAGAAGAAATTGAAGGGAATAACAAATTTTATATTCCAAAGGTACATGGAGTTGAAAGTCCGAAAATTGATATAAAGATTCCAATACCATTAACCTTCTTTGCTTACATATTAAAAGATAGTTATGATAAACCAAAAATGGTAGGAGAAATCTACAGAGCTGCATTTATAAATGGGCTGGAAAAAATTTGTAACTGGGTAATACAGGGTGAAATACCAGAGGATGAATATAACTTCTGTAAGATTTTGCATAATATATATGATTATTTAACTGACAATTGTGCTTGATCAGTGTGAGAGAGTAAGAGAGTAAGAGAGTGAGAGAGTAAAGATGTATCAGTGTAAGAGTGTAAGAGTGTAAGGAGGTATCAGTGTATCAGTACTGCAAAGTACCCTCCAAGACATATAATATACACTAGACCTTAAATCAGGTGTGAAATTCTATGTATTTGGTTAACTTAAAGGGCTTGAAATGTTTATTCAGTCTGAATTATGAGAATTGTAAATGATGGCTTAGAATTAATTATTACTATTGCCGAAATAAAGAAATGGTTTCAGGGTTACAGTGGTGTAACCGTATAACGTGTAACGTGAATAGGTGAATCTATGGAAAGTAACAAATATATGAAACGGTATGTAAGCATTAAAGAACTTTCTGAATACACCTCCTTGCCGGTGAAAACGCTCTATGAGTGGGCTGGTTTTGGCCGGATTCCTTCTGTCAAGATAGGAAGAAGAGTTCTTTTTGACTTGCATGATATAGATAAGATAATGAATTCATTCAAGCGTACTGTTAATCAATGTGAGATTACAGCCAATAAAATCATTGGAGACCTTCATGGCAATTGATTATAATACTGCCGATAGCGTCATACAGTCACAGTCCGGCCTCGTGAGAGGAGTTGGATATGTATAAGAGGAAAGGCAGTGATATTTGGCGTATGTGCATTTGGTATGACGGTAAGAAAATCCAGAAAAGTCTGAAAACCTCTAATAAGAAGCTCGCAAAGTCAATAGAAGCTAAAATTAGAGCAGATATTGTCGAAGGTACCTATTATGAGAAGCTGATAGGCAGTAACAAAACTTTCAGGGACTTGAAGGATAAATTTCTAAAGGTTCATGCCCCAAAGGTGTCAGTTAGCATGCAAAAAAGCTACAGGACATCATTAAACCGTCTTGAACCATATTTTGGTAAATCTAACTTGTTGTCTATTACACCAAGAAATATATCAAAGTACAAGATGTTGAGAAATGATGATGGTGCTGCACCTGCTACTATTAACAGGGAGCTGGCTATGCTCTCTAAGGCTTTCAGTCTTGCTGTTAAGGAGTGGGAATGGCTTAAAGACAATCCTGTTTCAAAGGTGCCAAGAGAGAAAGAGGATAACGAGCGTGACAGATGGCTGACAGTGGATGAAGAGCAGAGTCTTCTTGAAAACAGTCCTGAGTGGCTAAGGGATATAATTCTCTTTAACCTTCATACCGGACTCAGGCAAGATGAGCTTCTCTCTCTGACATGGGACAGGGTTGACGTGTTTCGTAAGACTATTCTTATTGCGGACACGAAGAATGGTAAGCCAAAAACTATTCCGCTTAATAAGCCTGCACTTGGTATCCTGAAGAGTAAGGCCAGGGTTATAAGTATCAAGAGCGATATTGTTTTCCACAGTAAGAGTGGAACAAAGATCGACAAGCATAACCTTAGACGAGCATTTGTGATTGCAATGGGTAAGGCAGATATTGAGGACTTTACGTATCATGGACTGCGGCACACCTTTGCTACTCGTCTGGCGCAGATTGGATACGATCTCTATAAGATATCCAAACTGCTCGGACATAAGGATATCAAAACAACTCAGCGTTATGCACACCATTGTCCTGATAGCTTGCGAGACGGGGTAGAAATGTTAGAAGTTGACTGCAATATGACTGCAGTGGAGAAAAGAGTGGGGGAATTTGACTTATGAAATTGTCATAAGTCGTTGGGAGTAATGGTGCGCCCTGTAGGAGTCGAACCTACGACCCACTGATTAAGAGTTCGTTGAATAGTTTTTATTCTTTTTTAGTTTAGTTCTAACTGTTTTATTTTATTTGGCTTATAGGCACATTTCTGTAAATCAATTTCAGTCTATTTCAGGGTATTTTGAGGTATTTTTGGTACATCTGTGGTACAGTAGACCCACTGATTGGCACTCAGGAGGTTTCCATTTTCACGTTACTTATCGGCAAACATCTTGTAGCTTGCAATACATGTTGAGTCGTTCCATATTGCTGACAGAAGTACAGTTCGTCTCTACAAGTCTAGGGTCTCCAACAATTATAGCAAGTGACTGTGCTCTTGATACGGCTACATTTAACCTGTTCATGTCAAGCACGAACTCCATGCCACGTGGGCCAAATTCTCCGGGGCTTGCACACATAGATATAATCACGATAGGGGCCTCTTGCCCCTGGAACTTGTCGACTGATGCGACTCTGGCACCTTTTGGTAGTAAATGGGTGAGTTTGCGTACTTGTAAATTATATGGGGTTACAAACAGGATGTCGTTGTGTATGTTTACTTGTCTATAAACATTTCCTTCTTTATCCGTTATATCCCGACCTAACAATTCGTCCACAATCTTTTGGATTACATCAGTCTCTTCATCACTACCCTGTACGTTACCTTCATGTATAACAGGTACAAAAACAGTACCAGCCTCTTTAGTTATTATGCTGCCTCCATCTTCAGGAAGTCTAATAGTTCTGTTCCTTGTATGAGGCTCCGGTTGAAGCCTATCTTCATAAAAAGTTTCTGATATAAACTTACAAATTTCTGGATGCATTCGCCATGTGGTTTCAAGAAAGATGCCCTGTTCCGGAGGTATAGTTGCATGTCCTTTAAGGTAATATTCCAGAATAGACATTCCGCTTTCTCCGGGATGCGCTCCCTGAATCGGCTGTCCTAACTGCATCTGGTCACCGAGCAGGATAAGATTGCTTGTAGAACTCACTATGCCGATAAGTTTTGCAACTGATACTTGACCTGCTTCGTCTATAAATAAATAATCAAGCCTTTCCTGCATATCCGCTCTGGAAAAAAACCAGGCAGATCCACCGATTATACCATTTTCATATGCAGCCGCTGCTCTTCCTGAATCCCCGATATATTTAATACCCGTAGAATCATTGCAGATTGAAGTGTCCTCTTCACCTCCTACTTTTATTCCTACAGCCGTGCCTTTACTCAGCTCGGAAACAGTTTTCATTAAGTTTGTGATTGCTTTATGGCTGTTTGAGGTAATACCAATTTTCATACCCTCGGACAATAGCTGGACAATAACGTGAGCAGAAGTATATGTCTTTCCTGTGCCAGGAGGGCCTTGAATACACATACAAGTGCTGTCCATATCCTTTGCTAATCGTATTGCTCCTTCAATATTGGTCTCTTTAGCTTGGATAAGAGGCCCTTCATAACCAGATTTTAATTTAGGAGGATTGCGGTATACAAAGTCATTTAAAGCTCCAGGAAGTTGCTTTGTCTCATGATATTGATTTATCTCATCATAAATAGATTCATCAATAACTTTAGTGCTAACGAAATTGTATGGAATAACAGACATCCGTTCGGGAAGGCTTTCCAGCTGATGCTTCTGTAGGGTTTTCAGCCCGATTTTGATTGTTAGTCGGCCTTCAGGATTGAAATCACATATAGTGGTTGTGGCTCCAATATCAGGTACAATTTTTACTATAGACCCATCAGTCATTTTTGTTTCCTGATCTGGATCAAATTCGTAGTCAAATAGTAAAGATTGTTTTATCTGCTTCGGTTTACCGACTTGATTAAGACCGCCAAGACAACTCATATCATCTGCCAATTCATTCTCCGGCTTTTCAAAGCGTTCAAACATTTCCCACCACATTGGCTTGTCGCAGCGCCTATGAAACTCAAGTGTCCATGCCAGAAGTTCTTGTACTCTCCATCGCTCCGAGTCTTTTTCCCGTTCAGTTGGTTCGACTGGTATTTCGGCAAAAAGCAGGTCAGCTAGTTGCTGTCGCAAAACTACAGCTTCACTGACAGGTCGATCTTCCTTCTTATCTTCAACTTGTAATGCACCAACCCAGGAAATGTTATTCTCCGTTTGTTTCTCTCTTAGCCAGTTTGCCAGTAGCCAGGTTGAGCGGCAATCGTCTTCGTTATAATCGCGTATTTTTTCCAATAAATCAGATTTCTTCCAATTTTTAGACTGACCGCTTTCAATCCACGTATCGTAAAAAACAATTGATGCTCCTGCATCAGTTACTTCACCTTTACGGGATTCCATGTACAGATGTTCAAGATTCTTTATTGAATAACGAGGCTCACCAACACGAACTCCATGGCGGACAACCTCGTAAAGGTCTACGAAAACACCTTCTCTCAGAAGGTCGTCAACATGCTCTTCTCTGGTACCGTATTTCCCCATCAGTCGCTTTAATGCGGTTTTCTCATATGCGGCATAGTGATAAACATGCATGGTTGGGTCTGCTTGACGGCGCTTTACAACCCAATCGATAAATGCCTCAAATGCAGCCTTTTCCTCTGGCTCATTATGAGCCCACCAATCTCTAAACTCTGGTTTCCCGTTCTCTCTATATACCACTCCAAATAAATATTCCAGCAGGTCATCCCCAAGTGGATATCCTTCCATATCGAAAAAGACGTCCATTGAAGATTCTGGTGGCAATGCGGCCAGACCAAGTGAATGATTATCCGGTGGAGGTTGCAGTACCTTATAGTTTGGACAATCTTGATTAACAGAACTTACCTGTAAACTGGCCTGTTCCTTCAGGCGGGTAAAGACATCGTCATTAATTCCCTTAATATGTATAGCCTTAGATATAGACAGTTTCTCCATCGTATTAATCCCTACAGCATTAATCTTTAATATTTGCTTTTTAGATATATTTGCAACGCGGGAAAGGTGGTCCATATCCTCAAGTATCTGTTTTGCATGTGATGACCAGGCTCCATGGTCTGCAGTATGGTCAGGCACTGGAGGTGTATCCGAAGAGAAGCTATCCATAAACATAAAAAATGCTGATTTTGTTCGTTCATAGTAATAGAAAACATCATTTGTTCGAAAACAGCATTCCTCACCATTTCCAAGAACAATGCCAATAGTCTCTGACCTCTGCCCGGTCATTTCTTCCAACATATCAGCGTAGCAACACAGCTGAATCATGAAATACGGTTTTACATGTCGAGACAGTTTAGTGTCAATGATGGTGTACTTAACTTTCTTCTGGTCTTCAAGTCGAAGAAAATCCGCATTCCCGGCCATACGTGCACCTTCCAGTCGAGCTTGGAATATGATCGGGCGTTCTTCTTTTATTGCCTTCAGAGTCTGCTGGAGTCTATCACCAGAAGTGATTTTGCAGATATCACTGCCCGCCTCAAGTAACTTCTCAAGATATGCTTTCTCATGCAAGTCGCCTTTATTCTGAAGAATTTTCAATTGAGGATCCTCTTCGTCGGGCTGTACAGACTTAGGTTCTTCAAGTAATTTACGATTCATCCAGCATGCAAACTGCGAATTTACAAATTGGACTATATCAGAAGGCGAATAAATCAGTTTATTGTTGTTGTAATGCATTTTTTTAAAGTATCGTGTATTTTACGAAAAAGAATGATCTTACTTCTTTTGAGGTCTATTTGTAAATGTAATATAGGGCAAATTTTATCAATATAGGAGCCAGAATGCATCTCAATAAAAAATATAATAATATATTATAGCGACAGCAGGTTGTCGGTAAGATGTTTACAATACGGATATGTGTTGATATTATATTTCCATATGACTACCAAAAATACAAGCTATGACAAAAAAGTATTCAGACTTTTCTTTATCCTGAATCAATTAGATTCTAGAAAGAAGGTATCTACGAGTGAGCTGGCACAAGAGTTTAATGTGTCTCCTCGCACCGTTCAAAGGGATATAGTCCTTCTAAATACGACAGGGTTTCCAATCATATCATTTGAGAAAGGATATCATTCTTTTATGGAAGGCTTTTCACTGAAGAAGATGATGCTTACAAAAGAAGAGGCGTCTCTGCTCTCTTTTCTTCATGATATTTCAAAATCACTGGGAGAGAAATTTGAAGATTCTTTTTCAAATATCCTGAAGAAGGTTGTTTCAAAAGATCAGGACTCTGCATTTTATGTGAAGCTGCCTGAAGGAGCAAAAATCAGTAAGGATTATCCTTTTATTAAGGATTTAGAAAAGGCGGTCAAGAATAACGTAAAAATTGTATTGCAATACAAGAATCCGGAGAAGGAAGGTGACTATAAAATCTGTCCTTTGAAGATTATCTTCTTTGACGGTTTCTGGTATCTTTTAGCCCAAGTTGATGGTAAGGAGTGGATAATTAAGTTCAGGCTGGAGAATATAATAAATATTGAGTTACTGGGTGAATACTTCACACCACCCAAAAACTTAAGCACTTTCCTTGACCAAAGCGTAAATATCTGGTTTACAGAAAAGAGGGATAAGCAGGTTGTCTTAAAGGTTGATAAAGAGGCTGCAAGCTATTTTAAACAACAGGTGTATTTTCCGTTGCAGAAGATTACGAAGGAAAACAGGGATGGCTCATTAAGGATAGAAACAATGATTTGTCACAATGAAGAAATACTCCGTATAATTTTTCGCTGGATTCCTTATGTACATGTGGTCAAGCCGAAGGAGTTGAAGATTGAAGTAGAAGCTATAGTCAATGGGTATTTAAAGAAATAGGATAATAATATGGAAGTTGAAAAAGATTTAATAAATATTTGTGAAAAAGTGGCTAGCAAATTAGTATTAATACCCAGAGGAAATGAAACTAAGGATAATGAAATCAATTTTGATACAAGGCTAATATTCCCTTCTTATCAGAATGATAGGAAGAAAGTAAGAATTAGTGAACAAGAATCAAGGATCCTTTTTTGTCAAGAAGCAGATATATATAAAAAATACTATTATGCGATTGAAGTACCAACAGCATCAAAATATAGTTTTACTGGAAGTATACAAAAAGATGAAAATGGGCAATCAGCTCGCTCAGACCTGAGTCTTTTTTGTCAGACTAGTAATAGTGATAATAGAACATTTGAACAAATTGTTAATGTTGAATTCAAAGCTCATAATGCTAACATCTCACATATTATGAAGGATTTGTTGAAATTAGTTGCAGAGCCGGCACACGGCTTGTTTTTTCATACTTTACATACTATTAATAGTGGTACTTTAGTTAACGATGGGGAATGTGACGGGATTATTGATAAATATAAGAAGATAAAAGAATATGAAGACAAATTTATGGAGCCTACAGCAGGTGGGAGCAAATTTATTTTATTTGCTATTTGTATCATTGAGAAAAAGATCCTTTTACTGAAAACCTTTCATAAAAATAAGTTTGATTCAATAGATGATTTTTTTTCAATCAATCGTGCTAAGGTTTGCGGGGCAGAGATACCTGAGACCAATAAAGGTTGGACACAAATACGTTTAAAGTAAACAAAAAAATTGAAAGGCGAATATGATGAGCTTGTTCGGAAAAGTAAAAGACGAACTACAAGAAAAAATATTTAATAAGCGATACAAACACAATTGGTGGACTAAGACTGTTTGGATGAAACTGAACAACAATGATGACTCTTTAATTTATGAAGCAATTGAACTGGTCCGTAACAATGTTTCTAAATACGTATATAGTAAAGAGACTAACAGTTATGAAAGTTGGAAGATAAGAAAAGTAACTGAAATTTCAAAAGAAAGAAATATAGCTATAAATAAAGGACAGTATTTAGAAGAAGCGTTAGAGAGAATATTTGTTGCATCAATTGATGATTTATATAATCAATTTAATTTACTATCTGGAGTATTAGAACAGCCTCAAACAAGAAAGTCTATCGATATTGTTGCTGTAGAAAATAATAGTATAAAAGAAATGATTGAGCTTAAAGAGTGGGAAAACAAGAATGACAGTCCTATTTTATCAGCATTAGAATTATTGCTTGATTATTTTGTATATAACAAATTAATAATTGACAAAGTTCGTAGCAAAAACAGAACGCCTCCTGACGTCTGTAAAAATTTGAAGTTGTCTGTTTTAGCACCAATTGATTATTATGAATATTATGGCAATTTTGAAGCTATAACACTTATAACGAATGCTGCTAATCGATATTTGTCAGAACATCAATCAGGAAACTTTGAATTCTCCTTTGATCAATTATCTGGGAAATTTGGAAAAAGGAAAATTATACAATCAATTCCAGAAGGGGATCTTAAAGCATTGCCTAAAGATATAAAAAGCGAAATAAAAAGATGGTTTTATGAAAGGAAAAAACTCTGAAACTAACCATACACCGTGGCACACACGAAATAGGAGGTACTTGTGTTGAACTGGCAACAGAAAATACACGGATCCTGATTGATATTGGCTTGCCTCTTGTAGGTGAAGACGGCCAAAGTTTTAAACTGGGTAATTATCTCGATTTGAGTAAAGCGGAGCTCGTTGAGAAAAAATTAGCTAAAGACATCTCTGGGCTTTATAAAGAAGATACTGAAAGCAAACAGCCTGATGCTATACTCATTTCTCATTCTCACCCTGACCATTATGGGTTGATGCCATTTGTGAAGTCTCAAATACCTTTATATTTAAGTGAAGGTTGCCTGGAGTTGATCAAAGCGACTTATTACTTTAGAGGCCTTGATCCCCTTTTCCAAACAGTTGAGATTGTTGCTAATAAAAAATGTTTCTCAATCGGTGATTTTAAAATCACACCTTATCTGGTTGATCATTCAGGTTTTGATGCGTATGCTTTTTTGATTGAGGCGGATGGTAAAAGAGTATTTTACTCTGGCGATTTCAGGGGTCACGGTAAAAAGAGCAGTCTGTTTGACAGATTTATTGCAGATCCGCCTGAAGATATAGATTATTTAATCATGGAAGGCACTGGTATTGACGGTAAGCCCGGTTATTGTGAAAAAGAGGATGAATTAAGAGACAGGCTGGTCACAATCTTTAAAGAGAAGAGAGGATTGGTCTTCTTTGCCTGCTCATCACAAAATATTGATAGAATCTCCTCTTTATACAGTGCATGCCGTAGGAGTGGGCGTATCCTGGTGCTTGATCCTTATACTGTCCATTTGCTGGTTGTCTTACGTAAGAGAGCTCCCAGCATTCCGCAATTCGACTTCAAGGACATCAGGGTATTCTTCACTTCTGACAGTAACACTAGAAGATTGGCAGACGATAAGATTTTATATAAATATAAAGACGCAAAAATTTCATATGATGAGATTGAAGAGAAGAAGGACTCTCTCGTTGTCAAGCCGTCTTATGGTATAAGAAAAGCCTTTGCAAAGAAAGGGTATATAAAGGGTTCAACCCTGATTTACTCAATGTGGGGTGGATACTTTGAGAATGAGAAGCCATTTTGGGATGAGTACGGCATTTCTCCCATGCATGTTCACACCAGTGGACATGCAGATGTTGCCCAATTGAAGAAATTTGCCAATTCGCTTAACCCCACAACAATAATCCCCGTCCATACCTTGTCGCCGGACAAATTCCCCGAGTATTTTGGTAACAAAGT
>Ga0257117_1000857_pt1 | contig 20637 bp, 19 predicted proteins | sample SI112_135mmetaG_FD_190157 | JGI IMG/M metagenome (GOLD analysis project Ga0257117, IMG submission 190157) | Marine microbial communities from Saanich Inlet, British Columbia, Canada - SI112_135m | ecosystem: Environmental > Aquatic > Marine > Inlet | place: Canada: British Columbia | collected... | reverse complement strand
TCTTGGTTTGCTTATGGTATAAATATACCAGAACAATTAATAGGAGATAGTCCAGAAAGACTATGTGTAGATCAAGATGAAGATGGTTATTGTTATTGGGGTTTAGGTGATATGCCAAGTACTTGTTCTTCTACTTGTATTTTAGATATTTCGGATTGTAATGATGCTAATGGAGGAATGTTTGAAGATTGTGGGCAAAATACAGAAGTTATTGGATTTTTAAATATTATATCTGAACCGTCTGATGCTGAAGTTTATATTAAAGACTTAGATTCTAATAATTGGATTCATCGAGGGAATACACCTTTGGAGTTTAAATTAAATGTTGGAGAAAGAGAAATAAAAATTAGAAAATTTGGGTACTTTGAATCAATTACAATTATAGATGTCGAAGAAGGGATGACTGATGAGCTATTTATAGAATTAGAACATGATTCTCAATTTCAAGAAGGATGGCCAGTTCAAATAACTACTGCTTATCCCAATGAGTCTAGATATGGTGGAGCTTTTTCTGTTTCTGATTTAAATAATGATGGAGCTAAAGAAACAGTTGTTATTACAACTACGCATGATATTAATACTCCATACTATGCGGATTCAGTTTATGTTATTAATTCAAATGGTGAATTTATGCCAGGTTGGCCAAAAACTTTACCTGAAGATGGTTATGTAAGAGAAAGTGCCACACTAGCAGATTTAGATGGTGATGGTGATAAAGAAATAATAATTTTAGCTAGATATGGTTTTAATAGTCCTAATTGGCCAAACAGTTATATTCAGATTTATAATCACGATGGTACAGATTTTCCTGGATGGCCAAGATTAATAAATCCATCTAATCAAGTAGTTAGGGTTAGTGTTGCGGATATTAATCTAGATGGAAATTTAGATATAATTGCTGGTTCAGGATCAAGTTATGGTACTGTAATATCTTGTGATTTTAATGAAGATTGTGAGCCTGCAGGTGTTTGTAATTATGGGTATTGTATGGATATTTATAGAGAAGTATATGCTTTTAACTATGATGGTACAAACTTAACTGGATGGCCAATTGAGTTTGAAATTCCATATATTCCAAGAAGTTCACCTGTCTTGACTAATTTGGATGATGATCCAGAACTAGAAGTTATTATAACTGCATTTCATTCAATTGATAATCCAAATACTCAAACCCATTATGTTTATGCATTTAATCATGATAGTACTATTGTTGATGGTTTTCCTTATTCACTTGATAATTATTGGGGATGGACTATAATCTCAGGAGATGTAAATAATGATGGACTTAATGAAATAGTTACACAAAAAGGACCTATAACAAATAATGGAGAAAGTATGTATTGGGAAAACACATCCACTAAGATGTACTCAGTAAGTATGGCAAATGTTAACAACAACTACAACTTAGAAATATTATATGGAGATGCGGACGGTAAAGCTTATTTAGTTGATCATGAAGGGAATAATTTAACTGGATGGCCAATTGATCAACCTGAAGATAATATATATGCAGACGGAACTCCTATTGTAGCAGACTTATTTGGGGATAATCAAAAAGAAATAATTATTTCTTGGTGGTCATATACTGGCGAGAAACCAGGTTTGTATGTTTATAATTTAGATGGAACTCTTGTTGAAGGATTTCCTAAATTTGAGGGATTGGTGTCTATATATTCGTCTATTGTAAATGATATAGACAATGATGGAGATTTAGAATTAATAGCAGTATCTAGTAATGGACAGGATATACTTGTTCTCGATTTAGATAAGGAATATGATCCTTTAACAATTGAATGGTCACAATTTCAACATGATGCTCAATATACTGGAAATTATAATTTTGAAAGATGTTCTAATGAAATAGCTTATGATCAATGTTTTTCTGAAAAACCATTATTTTGTAGTAATGGAGAATTGAGAGATAATTGTCAGGAATGTGGATGTCCAATAAATGAATCTTGTCAGGAAGATGGAAGCTGTAGTTTAACTACTGTTCCTAAAGTAGAAACAACATCACATATTAAATAGGAATATTTAGCAAAAAACCACTTAGATTATTAAGTGGTTTTTTGATGCTTGAATATTATCTTATTTAGCTCTAAAACGCTTGATTTTAGAGCTATTTTTTGTTAAAATTAAGCTAGAATTTAATTAAATTCTATTTATTTTTATTAATATCTTTTAAATAATTAACAAATAAAACTATGAGTCAAATTAACAAAATAATCATTACTATTATAATCGTTATTATCGGAATTAGTATTTACTGGTATTTTGCAATAAAACAAAGTGAAGTTTCTTCTCTTCAAAACTCTGTAGATGAAATAGAAACAATTGATAATAGTAGTACTAGTAGTAATGAAGGAAATCTTAATAAAAAGGAAAATAATTCATCAAGCATTACTGACCCATGTATTGATTTGGGTGAATTTTTAATGTCAGATGGTAAATGTTATGCACCTGGAGAAGTAATCCCAGAAACAGATTGTACTGTATCATCAACTGGTGAATGTGAAGTTTTAGGTTCAGAAGAATTAAGTCAAAATGAAGATAAATGCACAACTCAAAATAATGAATTAGGTTTTATTATGTTCGATGGTAAATGTTATGCCCCAGGAGAAGTTGTTTTTGATAGTGGTTGTAGAGTTACTTTAATTGGCACTTGTCAAAGCTATTAATAGTTAGTAGAAAATATATGGTTAAAAAAGAAGAAAAAAAAGTAAAAAAATCGAGTTATAATGCCAGTCAAATTACTGTTTTAAAGGGTTTAGATCCAGTTCGGAAAAGACCAGGAATGTATATTGGTAATACTGCTTCAGCTGGTTTACATCATTTAATTTGGGAAGCTGTTGATAATGCTATTGATGAAGCAATGGCAGGCTATTGTGATACAATTGAAGTAAAGCTTTTACCAGAAGGTAGAGTTTCAGTATCTGATAATGGTCGTGGTATTCCAGTTGATAAGCATAAGGTTAGTAAAAAAAGTGCTTTAGAAACAGTAATGACTACTTTGCATGCTGGTGGTAAATTTGGTGGTGAAGGGTATAAAGTTTCTGGTGGTTTACATGGTGTTGGTGTTTCTGTGGTTAATGCTTTATCAATTTGGATGCGCAGTGAAGTTAAAAGAGATGGAAAACTGTATTCTCAAGAGTATAAAAAAGGTAAAGCTACTACTAAATTAGTTATCAATGGAAAAGCTAAGGGTACTGGAACTACTCAGATTTTTCAACCAGATCCAGAAATATTCTCAGTTTTAGAATTTGATTTAAAAATAGTTATTAGTCATTTAAGACAACAAGCCTATCTAACTAGAGGAGTGACAATTAAAATCGTTGATGAAAGAATTTCAAGAGGAAAAGATAAGAAAGGTGAAAAAATAAATTATCCATCATATACATTTTATTTTGAAGGTGGTATTGCTTCTTATGTTAAACATTTAAACACTAATAATGAGTCTCAACAGAATAATGTTTTTTATATAGATAAAGAAAAAGATAAAATTCAAGTAGAAATTGCTTTACAATATTGTAAAGATTTTAGAAGTAATATTTATTGTTTTGCAAATAATATTCCAACTATTGAAGGTGGAATGCACTTAACTGGATTTAAAACAGCTTTATTAAAATCTTTAAATGACTATGCTAAAGAGAAAGGTATTCTAAAAGAAAAAGATGGTAATTTAAATTCCGAGGATATTTTAGAAGGTTTAACTGCTGTAATTTCTGTAAAATTAAGTGAACCTCAATTTGAAGGACAAACTAAAGCTAAATTAGGTAATGCTGAAGTAAGACCAGCTGTTTATGCTGTAGCTAAAGACTATCTAACTGCTTTTTTAAATGAAAATCCTAGCGATGCTAAAACAATCTTAGGTAAATGTCTGTTAGCTGCTCAGGCTCGACAAGCTGCTCGTTCAGCTCGAGATGCTGTAATTAGAAAAGGAGCTTTGAAAGGATTTACTTTACCAGGTAAGTTAGCTGATTGTTCTTCTCGAAAGGCAGCAGATACAGAACTCTATATTGTAGAGGGTGATTCTGCTGGTGGTAGTGCTAAACAAGGAAGAGATAGAAATACTCAAGCTATTTTACCTTTAAGAGGTAAGATTTTAAATGTAGAGAGAGCTCGTTTAGACAAGATGTTAGCTAACAAAGAAATTAAAGCTTTAGTGATTGCTTTAGGAACAAACATTGGTTCAGAATTTAATATTGAAAAACTAAGATATCATAAAATAGTAATTATGACTGATGCGGATGTAGATGGTTCTCATATTAGAACACTATTACTAACTCTTTTCTATCGACACTTTCCAGAGTTAGTAAATGCTGGATATATTTACATTGCTCAACCACCTTTGTATCAGATTAAAAAAGGTAGTGAAATGAAATGGATATATACTGAAGATGAATTACAAGAAACTATGAAAGAGTGGGGTATTAAAGTTGATATTAATGATATTCAAGAATTGGATGAAGATGGGTCTGAACCAGAAGTAATTGAAGTTGAAGAAGTGGAAGATGCTAAAAATAAGAAAGCTCCAAACAAGAAATTTAATATTCAAAGATACAAAGGTCTTGGTGAAATGAATCCAGAACAACTATGGATTACTACCATGAATCCGGAAACTAGAAAGATGAAGCGAGTAACTGTAGAAGATGCTGCAGAAGCTGATGAAATTTTTGAAAAACTAATGGGTTCTGAAGTTGACCATCGAAAGAGATTTATTCAAACTCATGCTACTAGTGTAAAGAATTTGGATATTTAATATATACATTGTAAAAAAATAACTCGTTGGGTCATGGGACTCAACGAGTTTTTTTGATAAATTAGCTTAAAAAGGGTAATTTGTTGATAATACAGAGGAAAGCTCCTAAGATTACCCAGATAAAACAGAAAGCAAATAACTTAATTTTCTTTCTGCCATTTTCTTGATCAATTCCTTCTTTCATAACAATAGCTTCAATTCCTAAATAAATTCCCCAAAGTATCAAGATTGATCCTGAAAGATAAGTTATAGGTATAAAAATACCAATAATCCAAAACATAGTTATAACCGTGTAGAATATTCGATCACTCTTCTGAAATGTTTCTCTCGGGGTAGGATATTCATTATGATATTTAGCATATTCATCATATTCTTTATTACGGAAATGTTTTGAAATTATTAAAGCTATTATAAGTCCTATTATAAATAATATACCCATTTGTTCCTCCTCAATTTAAAATATATTGTTTAACGATAGTTGGTTGACCAGTAACTGGATGTTTAGGGGAATCTATTTCCTTGATCTTCCCCTTTTCTTTTAATTGTTTAAATATTAGCGGTGATATAAACTCAAGTCCAGAAAAGTAGCAATTTGACAAGTCATAAAAAATTGTAGCTCCTTTTTTGAGTTTATCCAGTACTTCTTTTTTGGTAGTTAATTCAACTCTACCATTTCCTATATCTTTCATTTGTTCCTCCTATTTTTTCTTATCCCTACCTTAATACTTTTAAGTAATTTTGTAAATAGAGGAGTGTTGACTACTCTTTTTAATTTATGCTAATATTAGTAAAGTAATTAGCACTTGAAATAGTAGAGTGCTAATAATATTAATAACTAATTTAAAAGATATGAATTTAAAACCATTATTCGACAATATTATTGTCAAAAGAATAGAGGAAGAAGAAAAGACTAAAAGTGGTATTGTTTTACCAGATACAATAGATAAAGAAAAACCTCAGAAGGGTGAAGTAATCGCTATTGGTGAAGGTAAAATTACTGACTCTGGTAATAAAATAGAGATGCAAGTTAAAGTTGGAGATCAAGTTTTGTTTAAAAAGTATTCTCCAGATGAAATTAAAGTAGATGGTGAAGAATATTTAGTAATGACTCAGAATGATATCATTGCAATTGTTAAATAATATTAAAATTAATAATTTAAAACTATGGCAAAAGAAATAAAATATAATGAAGATGCTCGACAAGAGATAAAGAAAGGCGTTGATAAGCTTGCTAACGCAGTAAAAGTAACTTTAGGACCAAAAGGACGGAATGCTGTTCTTGGTTCTGGTTTTGGCTCACCAACGATTACTAAAGATGGTGTGACTGTAGCTAAGGATATTGAGTTAGAAGATAAATTTGAAAATATTGGTGCTGAGTTAGTAAAAGAAGTAGCTTCTAAAACAAATGAAATTGCTGGTGATGGAACAACAACTGCTACTGTCTTAGCTCAAGCAATTATTAGCGAAGGTATTAAAAATGTAACTGCTGGAACTAATCCTTTAGAAATTAAATCAGGTATTGAAAAAGGAGTAGCTCATTTAGTAAATAATTTAAAAGAGATTTCTAAGAAAATTGATTCTAAAGAAGAAATTGCTCAGGTAGCTTCAATTTCAGCTAACGATTCAGAGATTGGTAATATTATTGCTGAAGCTATGGAATCAGTTGGTAAGAATGGAGTAATTACTGTAGAAGAATCACAAAGCTTTGGAGTAGAAAAAGAAGTAGTAGAAGGAATGCAATTTGATAAAGGATATGTCTCTCCATATATGATTACCAACTCTGAAAGAATGGAAGCTGAATTTGAAGATCCATATATTCTTTTAACTGATCAAAAGATTTCATCTTTAAAGGAGTTTTTACCTTTGTTAGAAAAAATTGCTCAAACTGGCAAAAAAGATTTAGTAATTATTGCTGATGATTTAGAAGGTGAAGCTCTAGCTACTTTAGTGGTTAATAAATTAAAGGGAACTTTTAACGCTTTAGCTGTTAAAGCTCCCGGATTTGGTGATCGAAAGAAAGAAACCTTAGAAGATATTGCTATCTTAACTGGCGCTAAAGTTATTTCCGAAGAAGTAGGACTTAAATTAGAGAATGCAGATTTAGATATGTTAGGTCAGGCTCGAAAAGTAGTTGCTACTAAAGAGAATACAACTATTGTTGAAGGTAAGGGTGATAAAGGAGTCTTAGAAGAAAGAATTAAACATTTAGAAAAAATGATTACATCTTCTGATTCTGATTTTGATAAAGAAAAATTTCAAGAAAGGTTGGCTAAGCTATCTGGTGGTGTTGCGGTAATTAAAGTTGGTGCTGCTACTGAGACTGAAATGAAAGAAAAGAAACATCGAATTGATGATGCTCTGGCTGCTACTAAAGCTGCTGTAGAAGAAGGTATTGTAGTCGGTGGAGGAGTAGCTTTAATTCGAGTTGCTAAAGATTTAGAGAAAGTTGAAGTTGAAGGTGAAGAAAAAGTTGGTCTAGATATTCTAGCTAAAGCTATTGAAGCTCCAATTATGCAAATTACTGAGAACGCTGGTAAAGATGGTTCAGTTATTGCTGACAAGGTTAGAAGTAATGATGAAACTAATTTTGGGTACAATGCTAAAACAGATAAATTTGAAGATTTAGTAAAAGCTGGTGTAGTTGATCCAACTAAGGTAGTTCGTTCTGCTCTTCAGAATGCTTCATCAATTGGTGCTATGTTCTTAACTACCGAGGCTGTAGTAGCTGAAATTCCTAAGAAAGATGGTGGAGCTCCAGCAATGCCTCCAATGGGTGGAATGGGAATGCCGGGAATGATGTAAAATACTATTTAGATATAATAAAAAACGTCGAGTTTATCTCGGCGTTTTTACTTCTAAAAAACCTTAGCTTTTGATATAATATATACATAATTAATATTTATAATTTTATGCCTTTTTATCCTGATGAAGGTAAAGGAGATGATTTTGAGATAGAAAATAAATATGAAGTAGGTTTAGAAACAGACTCTGATGATTCAGATAGTTTTTTAATTAAAGATGAACAGAAAAAAGATTCTAAAGCAGGAATAGACCATGAAGAATTAAAAAAGAGAATTCAAAGTTTTAGTTTAGATAAAGAAGATAATTTAATAGTAGAAGATGATGAAGGAGTTCCTAGAATTCAAAAAGATACTTGGTTTCAAGGGAAGACTATTCAGAAGGTAAAGGATTTTAAAGATGATCTTTTAGAAGGGGACCGTTCTCGTTTACCAAAATTCTTTTTTAGAAGTAAAAAAAGTAGAACTAGAACTAATGAAAGCTTAAGTTGGTATATGAAAGTATCTAGAATACCAATTTTTTTAATTGTTTTGTATAGTACTTTAGTTTTAATCCGTGGTTATTTAATCACTATCTCTTCTAATCTAACTAATTTTGCTCAGAGTATACCTTGGTTTGATAATCTTAAATGGCCTTTTGAAATTTTGATATTTTTAATCATTACCTATGTAATTATTAAAAAGAAAAAACAATTACCACGAATTGCTGGAATAGCTGGAATTATTATTGGTTTTTCAGCTGGAGTAATAATCTCAGTTATTAAATTATTCTGGTATCGAGAGATGTGGAATATTTTCTACCTTTCTTCAGAGAGCATCTTTTTAGCTTTAACTGGTTTGGTAGTAGCTCTAGCATCCTCAGCATTATTTTATGAAGAGTATAAATAAATTATAATAAATTAATAATTAAAACAAAAAATATGGAAGAGAATAATGAAAAAAAAGATCAAAATGTTTTTGAAGAGGTAAGTAAAAAAGTTTCTAATAAAAATGGTTTAGCAGCGCTAAGCTATATTTGGGTTTTATGCTTAGTTCCTTTGTTAGGATCTAAGGATGAATTTGTAAAATTTCATGCTAAACAAGGTTTTGTTTTATTCATCATTGAATTAGCTTTAATCTTAGTAGCTTGGATTCCGGTGATTGGTTGGTTATTATCATTAATCGTAGCTCTAGTCGCTATTATTGGCTTAATTAAAGCTTTAAATGGTGAAAAATGGGAAATCCCTTATGTCTACAATTGGTCTAAAAAAATAAAGATTTAATACAATGAATCGAACTAAAATAGTTGCTACTATTGGTCCAGCATCTTCTAGTTATCAGAAATTAAAAAAGATGGCTCAAGCCGGCATGGATGTTTGTCGACTTAATTTTTCACACAATTCTCATCAATCTCATCTGGAATTAATTAAGAATATTAAAAAAGTTCGTCAAGAATTGAAATTACCTATAGCTATTCTTCAAGATCTTCAGGGTCCAAAGTTAAGAGTAGCTGATCTAGGGGATAAAGGAATTGAAATTGAAAAGAATGAAGAAATTATTTTAGTGAGTAAAAAGAATATGAATTCTAATTCTTCAGTTAATCCTAAAGTTAAAACTATTCCAGTTGATTTTGATATTAGTAAAATAGTTAAAGCTAAACATCGAATTTTGATTCACGATGGTTTAATTGAATTAAAAGTAATTAAAGTAAAAAGTAATTTAGTTTGGTGTCAGGCAAATACAGCTGGAATTATTTTTCCCCATAAAGGAGTAAATATTCCCGGAGTTAGAATTACTAAAAATGTTCTAACTGAGAAAGATAAAAAAGATTTAAAGTTTGGTTTAAAACAAAAGGTTGATTGGATTGCCTTGTCTTTTGTTAGAGACCCTAAAGATATTAAAAGTTTAAGAAGGTTAATTAAGAAATATGATCCTCGGTCTAAAGTTAAAATTATGGCTAAAATTGAAAGACCAGAGGCTGTCAGTAAAATAGACAAGATTTTGAATGAAGTAGATGGAATTATGATTGCTCGAGGAGATCTAGGAGTAGAGATAGATATTGAAAAAGTACCAATCATCCAAAAAGATGTTATTACTAAATGTTTGAAATTAGGTAAACCAGTAGTAGTAGCAACTCAAATGCTAGAATCAATGATTGAAAACTTACGACCAACTAGAGCTGAAGTTTCTGATGTAGCTAATGCTGTTATTGATCATACTGATGCTATTATGCTCTCTGGAGAAACTACTTATGGTAAGTATCCAGTAGAAACTGTAGCGATGATGGACAAAATAATTGGTCAAACTGAAGATTCTGCTTATGATGATCTAATTGATTTAAGTTTGTTTTCTAAATTAAAAAAACCCTTAGCTATTCCAGAATCAATTAAAACCATAATTCTAAATACTAAAGCTGAAGCTATTATAGTAGCTACTAATTCAGGATATTCAGCTCGAATGATTTCTCGTTTAAGACCAGAAACAAAGATAATTGCTTTAGTTAATGATGATGTAATTAAAAGACAACTTAATATTTCTTGGGGAGTTCATGCTTTAAATATGCCAAAGTGTAAGACTATTTCAGAGATTATTGAGCAATCAATTAAGTTAGTTAAATCAAAGAAACTAGTTAAAAAAGGAGATACAGTAGTGATTGTTACTGGTAAGTCAACAGTTCAGAAAAAGAAGATGAGTTTAGTTAAATTACAAGAGATTGACTAAATATTAAATATAGAGTAGTTTATATATTACATAAAAAGAAGGAGGACAATTGTTATTTAAATTTGAGTTTAGAATGTGGACTGAAAAAATTTCTGGATATAGATTAATACAGATTTTTTTTAGTTTTGGAAAGAAAGAATGGAGATGGGAATTTACCAGAAAACCCAAATTTGTATTGAAAGTTAACGATAATTTTTAATGATGTTCATTAGGAATACAAAGAGGAGGATTAAATGCTTGGTGGTTGTGGAAAAAAGAAGTTCGCACATCTTAATAGGAAAAGAGAAGAAGGAAAAGAGAAGAATATAATTGGAGATAAAAAAGAGATTAAAAAATGTAAGTGTGGATCACAGAAAGAACCTTGTAATCGTCGAGGCTGTAAATGTCGGCGTTGACGTAAAATAGATTAATAAAAAAGCTCTTACTATGTAAGAGCTTTTTTAATTGCTTTATTTCTTAGTTATAGTATATTGAAAGAGTTCGGAGGATTCGCCTAGTGGCCTATGGCGCACGCTTGGAAAGCGTGTTGGGTGCAAGCCCTCGAGGGTTCGAATCCCTCATCCTCCGCCATTAATTAATCACTCTTAAGTGATTTTTTTGCTTATTTTTGCTATGATAGAGTAATAAATAATAAATTAAGTATGTCAGAATTAAAATTAGGAAAATATCAACATTTTAAGGGTGGTTTTTATAATGTCTTAGGAGTTGCTAAAGATAGTGAGAATTTAGAAGAATTTGTAGTATATATTCATCATGATCCAGTTAAGGGTGAAAAAGAAAAATCTATGTGGATTAGACCTAAAAAGATGTTTTTAGAAGATGTAATTGTTGAAGGGAAAAAAGTTCCCCGTTTTAAATTTGTTAATAAATAATATATAAAATATGAAGATCAGACAAAGAATTACCATTTTTTTAATAATGATTTTTTTGTTTACATTAACTTTTGTTAATGTTCAGGCTATTGATTTGGCAGGAGTAGAAGGGAGACTGTTATTACAGGTAGAAAATAAAGGAGAAATATGGTATGTCCATCCTGACGATGGTTTACGATATGAAGTTACTCTTTTAAATGCTTTACCTTTGTTTAGAAAATTTGCTTTAGGTATTAATACAGAAGATTTGAACAAAGTTCCTATGCTTCATCAGAGTATTTCTAAAGACTTTGGTTTAAAACTCAAGGGTAAATTTTTGTTAGATGTTGAGAATAGGGGAAAGATTTGGTATGTAGATTTTGGGGGTTTTCGACATCAAATTAAACAAGATACTTTATTAGAGATATTTAGAAAATTATCTTTAGGGATTACTAATAAGGATTTAGAAGAAATACCAATTGGAACTTTAGAAAATGAAGTTATTGAAAAGAAAAGTTCTACTACTCAAGATACTAGTATAGCTTCATTAGAAAATGATTCTGAATTTAAATCTTTTTGGGAGTTATGGAAGTTGATAAAGAATAAATATATTAATTCAGTAGATTCTAAGGTTTTGTTTGAAGGGGCTAAAGATGGCTTAGTAGAGTCTTTAGGTGATGATTATTCAGACTTTATGACTAAAGAGGAATCTAGTACCTTTTTGAAGGATTTAGGTGGTAAATTTGAAGGAATTGGAGCTGAAGTAGGAATGAAGAATAATATCTATACAGTCATTTCTCCTTTACCAGATAGTCCAGCAGAGAAATATGGTTTGAAAGCTGGAGATCAAATCTTAAAGATTGATGAAATTAGTACTTTAGGTATGAGCTTAGGAGAAGCAATTAAAAGAACTAAGGGAGCTAAAGGTTCTACTTTAATTTTAGATGTTAAGCATAAAGATGGTTTAGAAGAGAAGTTAAGTATAGTTCGAGATGAAATTATTTACTCTAGTTTAAGTTATGAGATAAAAGAAGATAATATTGGATATATCCGAATGATTAGATTTAATACTGATGTCATCTATCTTTTTGATCGAGCAGTTCAATACATGTTAGAGAATGAAGTTGAAGGTATTATTTTAGATCTTAGAAACAATCCTGGAGGTTATATGAATATGGCTATTAATGCTGCTGGTTTTTGGATTGATAAGGATGTGGTAGTTATTGAAAAGAAGATTAATGAAACTAATGCCTACAAATCATATGTTCAGCCACATTTCAAAGATATTCCTAGTGTAGTTTTAGTTAATGATGGTTCAGCTTCAGCCTCTGAGATTGTAGCTGGAGCCTTACAAGATTATGGTCTAGCAACTATTGTTGGTCAACAGACTTTTGGTAAGGGTTCAGTTCAAGAATTAACTCCACTTTCTGATGGTTCATATATTAAAATTACTACTGCTAAATGGTATACTCCAGCTAATAGATCTATTGATGGTAATGGAATTACTCCAGACATTATTGTAGAAAATACAGTAGAGGATTACAATAATGATATTGATGCTCAATTAAATAAAGCTTTAGAATTATTAAAATAAATATATGGTAGAGAAAAAATATCCTAAGGTTGGAATTGGAGTAATGATCCAAAATGAGAAGGATCAAGTATTATTGGGTTTGAGACAGGGTTCTCATGGAGCAGGAGAATGGAGTTTCCCAGGCGGTCATTTGGATTTTGGAGAGACAATTTTTAATTGTGCTCAAAGGGAAACCAAGGAAGAAACTAATTTAGAGATTGATGAGTTTGAATTAATATCAGTAGCTAATGAAATGAGATATTTGGAATCAGATGGTAAGCATTACATAAATATTGGTATTAAGGCTGTGTATAAAGATGGAGAGCCAGAAATTATGGAACCTGATAAATGTTTAGAATGGAAATGGTTTGATTTAAATGATTTACCAGAAAAACTATTTCAGGGAACGGAATTAACTATTAAAAATTATTTAGATAAAAAAATCTATCAATCTTAAAACATGTTAAATAAGATTAAAAAAGAACTTAATTCTTTAGCAAATAAGAAAGATGCTCAGATATTACAGCGTTTTTTTAAAACTGGACCAGGAGAATATGGAGAAGGAGATATTTTTTTAGGAATTAGAGTTCCGATTCAAAGACAAGTAGTTCAGAAGTATTGGGAGATGGATTTAAAAGAGGTAGAAAGTCTCTTAAAAACTAATATTCATGAATATCGTTTAGTAGCTTTGTTAATTTTAGTTAAGAAGTTTGAAAAAGGTGATGAAAAGTTAAGAAAGAGAGTGTTTAATTTGTATTTAAAGAATACTAAGTATATTAATAATTGGGATTTAGTGGATTTAACAGCTCCTAATATAGTTGGTAAGTATTTATTAGACAAACCTCGTGATATTTTGTATAAATTAGTAAAGTCTCAGAGTTTGTGGGAGAGAAGAATAGCAATGTTAGCTTGTTTTACCTTTATTCGTAATCAAGAAACTGAAGATACTTTAAAAATAGCTCAACTTTTGTTAGATGATCAGCATGATTTAATTCATAAAGCAGTAGGTTGGATGTTGAGAGAGCTTGGTAAAAGAATAGATCAAGCTATTGAAGAAAAGTTCTTAAAGAAGTATTATAGGTCTATGCCGAGAACTATGTTAAGATATGCGATAGAGAGATTTGAAGAAGGTAAAAGAAAAAAGTATTTAAAGAATAAATATTAATACAATGAGTAATGGTAAAATAATAATCTATTTTGGAGGGGGAACAATGTCTGGTGTTTTTAGTGCGGGAGTTGTTAGAAGATTTCAGGAGATGGATATTTATGACAAAATAGAAGCTGTTTATGGTGGTTCTTGTGGCTCTCTTAATGCAGCTTGTTTTTTAACTAAACAAACAGAATTAGGGTATTATATTTTTTGTGAAGATCTAACTAGTAACTTTATTCATAAAAGTAGAATATTTTATGCATTTCTACAAAGAATTTTTAGTGGATTAATTTATCGAATTCCGAGAGGAAAAATGGTTGATGTTGTAAATTTGAAGTATTTGTTTGATATTATTAAGTATAAGAGGATTTTGGATGTTGATGAGTTGAAAAGACAAGCAGTCCCTTTTTATGCCAAGGTCTTTAACTTAACCGATGAAAAAATAGAGTATATGGATGTTAAAAAACATAATCCTTTTAAAGTTTTAAAGGCTTGTGTTGATGTGGTCCCTTATGTTAGTGAATCTGAAGGCATAGATGGGAAAGAATATGTTGATGGAACTATATTAGAATCTATAAACCTTCAATATTTCTTAGATAAATATCCTTCTCACAAGATAGTTGTAATTTCTAATACTAATGTAGACAGAAGTTTTAAACATTATGCTAAGAGTTTCTTTGAATCTCTAGCCGCTATATCAATGTGTGGTTTTAAAGCAATAGAATATTTTGTAAAAGGTGAGTTTCAGCTTCGGAAAGACATTGCTTATGCTAAAAGAACTAAAAATGTACTTTTCATTCACCCTCCTAAGAATAATCCAACTATCTCATCTACTACTGATCCTAAAAAATTAAAAAGAACTTACAAAATGGGCATGAAGGAAGCAGAGAAGATTAGAGAATTGTTATAATTTTAAAATTAAATATGAAGAAGTATTAAAATTATTTTTAATACTTTTATTTTCTAAATATTATGGAATATAGCTTAGATAATTTAAAACAAATTTTAGAATCTTGGGATTTAGAATTATTAAAGATCCGAGAAGACTTAGTAATTGCTGGTAGCCCGGAAAGGACTGATTTTAGAGTTGTTTTAGAAACTAAAGACGGTGGTTTATTCTTAGTAGAGAATTTTTCTGATAAATTAGTAGAAGTTAAAGAAAAAATCATCAATGTTTTAGAGTTTTTAGAAAATAAGGAGCTAGGAAAAATTAATAACTATATTAAGAATCAAGATGGTAAGTATATAATTGAGGATCAGGGAAAGTTTTGGCAATTACAGAAATTTATCACTGGAACTAAATTAGATCGAATTAACTATATTTTTGAAGAGTGGCGGGGAGAAGTATTAGCAGAGTGGTTAATTAATTTTAAGAATAAATCTAAAGATATTAAAGTTAAGAATCAAGAGGTTTTTTCTCTGAAAGACTATGTTTATCAAATCTATACCGATGTTCAAAACCATAATCCAGAAATAATACCTAGATTAAAACCTATTATTGATTTCTTAGAATCTAATCTTATGGATAATTATAATCAATTACCCATAGCTTTTTGTCATGGAGATTATCATCCAGTGAATGTAATCTGGTCTAAAGATAACATCCAAGCCGTAATAGATTGGGAGTTTTGTGGTTTAAAGCCAGAAATTTATGATATTGCTAATATGGTTTCTTGTGTAGGCATGGAAAATCCCGAATGTCTCCAGCGAGGCTTGATTATTGGGTTTATTAAAAAAATTAAATCAACTAAACTAATTCAAGATATTAGTTGGAAGTATTTAATTGACGCTATGATAGCTATTCGTTTTGCTTGGTTAGCAGAATGGCTCAGAAAGGATATTCCAGAAATGATTGAATTAGAATTAATATATATGCATTTATTAAAGGATAATTATCAAGATTTAAACAAAATTTGGTTTACTTAAGGCTAGAGTTAATATAAGATATAAGTATGAGTAATGTAACAGAAGATATAAAATCTAGATTGGATGTAGTTGATTTAATAAAAGAATATATTCAGCTAACACCAGCGGGAGTAAATTTTAAAGCTCCTTGTCCTTTTCATAATGAAAAAACACCTTCTTTTGTTGTATCTTCAGAAAAACAGATTTGGCATTGTTTTGGTTGTGGTGCTGGTGGTGATATTTTTGAATTTGTAAAAAAGATTGAAGGTTTAGAATTTCCCGAAGCTTTAAGAATACTAGCGGATAAAGCTAATGTTAAGATTGATTATGACTATAGTCCAGAATTAAAGAATCAAAAAACTAAAGCATTAGATATTTTAACTGTTACAGCTACTTATTATCATCAACTCTTGTTAAAAGACAGCAATGCTAAAATAGCACAAGATTATTTAAAAGAGAGAGAGATTGATGACAAAGCGGTTGAACAATTTAATTTAGGATACAGTAAAGATTCTTGGGATGATCTATTAATCTATTTAAGGTCTAAGAAGTTTACAGATTCAGATATTGAAGCTGCTGGTTTAGTAGTGAAATCAAAGAAAGATGGGAAATTTTATGATCGTTTTCGAGGTCGTTTAATGTTTCCCATAAATAATATTTTTGGACAAGCTATCGGTTTCACAGCTCGAGTTTTAAAAGAGGATGATCAACAAGGTAAATATGTAAATACTCCTCAAAGCGTTGCTTATGACAAATCTAGTGTTTTGTATAATATGGATTTAGCTAAAATGACTATTAAACAAAAGAATTATACTATTTTAGCTGAAGGGCAATTAGATGTCATTTCTTCATACATGGCGGGAGTAAAGAATATTATTGCTTCTTCTGGGACAGCTCTTACTCCTCAACAAGTTAAAATCCTTAAAAGATATTCAGAAAATTTAATGATTGCCTATGATGCTGATCAAGCTGGATTAAAAGCAACTTTTAGAATTGTAGATAATGCTTTAGCAGAGAATATTAATATTAAAATTATTAAGATTCCTAAAGGTATGGATCCTGATCAACTGATTAAAAAAGATCCACAGAAATGGTTGGATGCTGTTAAAAATGCTCAACCTTTAATGGATTTTGTTTTTGAAAAAGTTTTAGCAACCGGTGATTTAAATAATGTCTTTCAGAAAAAACAAATAGCTAAGAAATTATTGATTTTGATTAGTAAGTTTCGAGATGATATTGAAAGGCAAACTTATTTAAAAAGACTTGGTGATCTAATTGATGTGGAATATGATTTATTAAAAGAAAAATTAGATGATTTTGTGAATAAGAATAAAAGAAATATTCCAGTTGAAAAAGAAGAAAGAAAAGAATTTAAGCTATCTGTTTTAGATAAAAAAGAGGAGTTATTAAAGAAAATTATAGCTCTAGGGATAAATTTTTTAAATAATATAGAGTATTTGTCATCAAATTTAGAGTTAGAATATATTGGTAAATCAACAATAGATGAACTTTACAAAGAGATGATAATCTATTATACTAAGAATAATTCTTTTGACCGAAAGGCTTTTGAAAATGGCTTAGATAAAGACAAAAGTGATTTATTGAATATTATTCTTTTTATTTTTGAAAATGAATATTCTAAGCATGATCAGAATGAAGCTTTTATCGATATTCAAGCTTTAGTAAAGTCTTACAAAAAGGAATTTTTAAATGAGAAGTTAAAGAAATTAGAAGTTTCTTTAAAATTAGCAGAAAGAAAAGGCGATCAAGAAGAGATTGAAAAAATTACTAAAGAATTTGTATCTGTCACTCATAAGTTAAGTAGTATAAGTTAAAATTTTTAAATATATAAATTACTATATGGCTAAAACCAAAAAGAAAAAAACAAATTTAAAAAAAGTTATTTCTAAGCTTATTCATAAGAAGAAACCAGCTAAAAAGAAAGCAACTCCTGAACTAAAAAAGAAAGTTGCTAAAAAACCTGTTAAAAAAACTCCTAAAAAACCAGTTAAAAAGAAAGCAACTCCTAAACCAAAAAAGAAACCAGCTAAAAAGATTGCTAAGAAGAAGGTAGTAAAGAAGAAAGTTGTTAAAAAACCTGTTAAAAAAACTCCTAAAAAGAAGAAACCCGCTAAACGAAGAAAGAAAGCAATTAAAAGAAAAAAAGAAGATATTATTTTTCCAGAATCAGATCGTTTAGCTACTCTAACTAAAGAGGGTCGGAATAGAGGATTCATAACAGAAAATGAACTTTTGTATGTTTTTCCAGAATTGGAAGAATACTCAGAAATATATGAAGAATATTTAAACACTTTAGAAGAAAATAGTGTTGAAATATTAACTAATGAAAGTAATCTCTTAAATGATGCGGATGAAGATGATGAAAAGAAATTAGATATTTCTGGTGTTACTTTTGATTTAGGAAAAATTTCTTCTGATTCTATTCAAATGTATTTAAGAGAAATTGGTAAAGTATCATTATTAACTTTTGAAGAAGAAGTCGCTTTAGCTAAGAGAAAAGAAAGAGGAGATGTTGCTGCTAAAATTCAATTAATTAAAGCTAACTTAAGATTAGTAGTTAGTATTGCTAAAAAGTATACTGGACATTCTTTGTCATTATTAGATTTAATTCAAGAAGGTAATATTGGATTATTCAGAGCAGTAGAGAAATTTGAATATCGAAAAGGGTATAAATTCTCAACTTATGCTACTTGGTGGATAAGACAAGCAATTACTAGAGCTTTAGCTGACCAGTCTCGAACTATTAGAATTCCAGTTCATATGGTCGAAACTATAAATAAATTTCAACAAGTTCAAAGAAGATTAATTCAAGATTTAGGAAGAGAACCTTTACCAGAAGAAATAGCTTATGAAATGGGAGAGGATTTAGATAAGATTCATCATGTGATTAAAATTTCTCAGGAAACAGTTTCATTAGAAACAACTATTGGAGAAGATGATGAAGATTCTACTTTAAGTGACTTTATTGAAGATAAGAAAACTATTCCACCAGACAAGGTTGCAGCTTTAAGATTATTAAGAGATCATGTTAAAGAAATAATTGAAGATTTAACTCCAAGAGAACAAAAGATTTTAGAGATGCGTTTTGGTTTAACAGATGGTATTGCTCATACTTTAGAAGAAGTAGGACAAGAGTTTGGTGTTACTAGAGAGAGAATTAGACAAATTGAAGCTAAATCTTTAGAGAAAATTGCTGCTAAAGAAGGAATTGCTAAGTTAAAGGATTATTAAAATAACTTTTAAATTTGAATAGTTTAGTCTTGATTTATTTTTGATTATAAATTATAATCTTATTGTCTTAAAATAAGAATTATTTCGCGGTAGCTCAGTTGGTTAGAGCGACTGGCTGTTAACCAGTAGGTCGTCGGTTCGAACCCGACCCGCGAAGCCAAATTGTTTTTTTAGCGGAAAGTGCCTCTTTTGCAGTCGCAAAAGTCGGCAACTCCCATAATATTTCCCAGGGTTTCTGGGGAATTACGCGGATTTCTCGTTCCTGCAATATGAGGTTCGAGCCAATCTTTTTAAGAAAATCTCTCTTCGTCGAGAGATTTTTTTGTGAAGCGATAATTTTGGCTTGTTTAGCGTCCAGAATGAACTTCTTAGCCCGTTCGAGCCAATGATTGCCCTTTTGTTCAAAACCCTCTAATTTCTCCTCAATATCGATTTTTTCATTGAGGATTTTTTGTTTTTTAGAAGCATATTCTTCTTTAGAAATTAGTTCTTCTAAATGAGAATCTAATAATTTATCTAACTTATTTTCATAATTATATAATTTTTCTTTTAAGTTTTGAACGAAAGAATTTCCGTCTTGTTCTTCTTGCTTATTTTGTTTTTCCAATTCTTGGATTATCCAATCAGCACAAGACGGAAATAAAGAAACTTTTTGAATTATCTCAGATATTTGTTGACTCAAAATTTCTTCACGAATATATTTTTGAGAACACTTAATTTTTTTCTTAGTGCAACGATAATAATTATGTCCCTTTTGAGTCTCGGAAGTAATTGCACAACCACATTCTCCACATTTAAATAACCCTCTAAAAGCGTATTTTTTAATTTGCTTTTTCTTTGGTTTAGAATGTTGTGAAATTACTTCTTGGCATTTATCAAAAAGTTTCTTGGCAATCATTGGCTCATGACTACCTCTAAATATTTCGTTGTTATACCTAATCAATCCATAGTAAAAAGGATTTTTTAAAATATGCTGAATAGTAGAAACCGCTAGAGCTTTATTATGCTTACTTAATAATCCGACCGAGGTGATAGTATCCCGCAAAAATTTAATAGTATAATTTCCAGTAGAGTAGAGTTTAAATATTTTTCTAACTAAATTAAATTTTTGCGGGTCTTTAATAATATTATGTTTTCTTAAATCATTAAGATAACCAATCGGAGCAGGTCCAGGAAGTTCACCTCGTCTTAATTTTTGCCTTAAACCTCGTTTAGTATTTTCAGAAAGATTGTCAACGAAATATTTAGATTGACCAAAAGCGATATTTAACATGAATTTGCCTTGCGGAGTAGCTTCAAACCAGAAAGTAGGAAATTTTAGCGACTTAATTTCTTCACTATCAACTAAATAGATGATTTTACCACCATCGACTGAATTACGAGCTAATCTGTCAGGATGCCACGCTAAAATTCCATTAGCTTTATTCTTTTCAATTTTATCTAACATATTATTGAATATTGGACGACCTGGTTTTTTAGCAGTTTGAGATTCAATAAAAATATCAATAATATTTAGATTTTCTTTTTCGGCAAATTCTAAAAGTTCAGTTTTCTGAGCTTCTAAAGATAATACTTGTCGATCATCTTCATCAGTTGATTTTCTAATATAAAGGAAGTATTTATTATCCATATATTTAAAATTAATTTTT
>Ga0257117_1000854_pt1 | contig 20692 bp, 19 predicted proteins | sample SI112_135mmetaG_FD_190157 | JGI IMG/M metagenome (GOLD analysis project Ga0257117, IMG submission 190157) | Marine microbial communities from Saanich Inlet, British Columbia, Canada - SI112_135m | ecosystem: Environmental > Aquatic > Marine > Inlet | place: Canada: British Columbia | collected... | reverse complement strand
CAAAAGATACCCAAATTACTTGGAAAAATCCACGGCCGTGGTAGTAAACCCTTAATCGTGGTTTTCACAGATAGAAAGCTTGGTAAAAAAGCAAATGCCATCCACAATTCTTTGATAGACCATGGCTATTACTGTGAGCAAATAAGTATCACTGCAAGTGAAAAATTTAAATCCTTTGATAGTATTTATCCCCTATACGGAAAACTCCTAAAGTTTGGAGCCGATAGATCTACAATCCTAATTGCCATTGGTGGCGGAGTTATTGGAGACAGTATTGGATTTTTGGCCTCTACATTTATGAGAGGGATTAAATGGGTTGGTGTTCCTACAACTGTTCTATCTCAAGTTGATAGTTCTATTGGAGGAAAGACCGGAATCAATCACCAACAAGGAAAAAATTTAATTGGGAGCTTTCATCCACCAGCTCTCGTTGTGACAGATACAATTTTTCTAAACACTCTACCAAAAAAAGAGATAAAATCAGGTATGGGTGAAGTGATAAAGTATGGGCTCATTGTAAATAAGTCTTTTTTTAAGAAACTAAAATCACAAAAAAAGCTCGATTGGGAAAAAACTATTCATACCTGTGTAAAGATAAAAGCAGATATTGTTTCAAAGGATGAAAAAGATCGAAGTGGACTTAGAGAACTTCTCAACTTTGGACACACCTTTGCACATGGAATTGAAACTCATACTAAGTACAAAAAGTTCTCACATGGTGAAGCGGTTATGTGGGGAATGATTTTCGCTGCTAAACTTTCCTATCAAAGAGGGCGTATTCAAAAGAAAGAATACTTAGAGATATCTACTTTTATTAACTCATTTAAGTTAAAACCACTCCCTGTGGATTGGAATTTTCAAAGTCTTTACAAAATTCTATTAAAAGATAAAAAGAACAAAGATGGCATTGTGCATTTTGTCCTTCTAGAGGGCATCGGCGTGTCAAGTTCAGCAAACCCCATGACTAAGACTGAATTGAAAAGAGTTTTTGAATCACTGACGAAGAGCTAAGAGGTTTGGCCAATAAGAGAGTTTACAAATTCTACTAATTTTTCATCTGAAATATTCTTAGAAAGAAAATTGGTGATCCCTAATGTTTGGAGCATGAGTTTTTTTTCTTCACTCAAATCACTTGCAGTAAATAGAACAATTTCAAAGTCACCAAAAAGAAGTTTCTCTGAAACCTGAACCATAAACTTATCGGCATCTAACCCTAGCATATAGTAATCGAGAATCAGTAAATCGGGTTTTTCTTCTGTATGGTACTGAAGCGCCATCTCAGGATTGGTAAAGCCTTTAAAATCAAAACCCGCTCGAGTAAGTACAAGCTCAAGTTTTTTTTGGACAGTTTGGCTATCATCAACAAAGGTTATTTTTTTCATATTCAAATCTATTTTATCACTGCCACTAAAAATTCCACCTGGAAAATCTGGCCAGCCTTGGTGCCCACAAGACTGTCAATAAAACTGACAGACTTCATCGTTTTAGACACTTTTAAGAAAAAACTTCACAAACAACCTAATAATTCCGTTGGGTTAAGTCAATAAGTTTTACTTAGTTTGGCCCCTAAATTGCTCTTTTAATCACTGATTTACAGACAGGGAGACACGCATGATTACTAGGGGTTTATTAGTATTAGTATTTTCATTTCTATCCAGCATTGCCTTTGCTGAACCAGAAATGCCTGAAAGCATAACTGAGCATCTAGATATGGAAGCTGTTCAGGTTGTTTTAGATAGACTAGGCCTTTCTCTTGATGAAGTCCTTTCTGATCCCCATGTACTTGCTGAAATTGGAATAATTGGTAAAAATATCGCCGGTTGCGATTGCCTAGACGACTTAGGTGACAATCCATTTGAAGTTATTGGCTCACTTATGGAAGCTGGCCAAATTGAAGAAATTGGAATGGAGGTCGTGCTCGGCAGACTTCTTAAAAAATTAGAAATTCCTATCAGTGGCACAGGTGCCCTGAGAGTGATGAAACTTCTTGAAAGTGGTGAAGAACAACTTGATCTATCAAAAATCACTCTTATAACTAAAATTTTCGTTGATGATCTTGTCCGAAGAAAAAGTACTATCACCAGTGAAGATATTGATTCAATTAGAAGTAAACTTAAAGAGTTAACTACTGCCTTAGCTGATTTAGATTACGACGTAAGGTATCCAGATGAAATTGATCCTTTCCTAGATTCACTTGATAAAATCCAAATTTCAAGGATTCAAAAAAATAAGAGACATAGAACAGAGGTTAAATTTCATTTCAAAGACAAAAAGCCTTTTGATATTCTAGAGAGCGGAGAAGCCGTATCAGATGGAGCCCTCAGTGGTGCCGGTAATGTAAAACTGTCCATTGCTCATAAATCTACAATTTCATTTTATGAAATGGATGACCAAGCCTTTAAAAGAAAGAAAAAACAAATTCTAAAAGAAGAGCACAAACAAAGAGTTCTGGGCCTTAGAATTAAAAAAGGAAAAATTGGTCTAATTCCAGTTGATGGAAGAATTAGAAGAAAAAAGATTGAAAGACTTGAAGAAAAAATACTGACCATCACAGGCGATGATGAGAAATCAGTTAAAAAAAGAAAAAGAATGCAAGAAAGAATAGATCGCATGGAAATATTCGAAGAAGAAAAGCAACCAATGATCGATTTTGCCACTGATTTTATTGATAAGGCCGGTAGAGTTGATCCAGAAAGAGCAGCTGAAGTAGAAGCCGCGCTTGCAGCGACTAGAGCTTTTGATGAAGATCCTCCAATTCTAATGGAAATGAAGGGAATCAAAGTTCGGGTTTCAACAGGAATTAAAGTGAAGGGTTTAAGAAATATTGGTCTACTTCCCATAAAGGCAAGAGTTTTAGCCGCAAGTAATACAATGGAAGGTCTGGCATGGGAATTAAGAGCTGGAAACGGATTCTTAACAAGTATATCCATTAAGAATATTCCTGAAAATGATTTTATTGATGAAGAGGCCCTAGAGTTTCTTCAGTAAAAAGCTACTTAGGCGATAAAATAGTTTCTATACAAAATGTCCCCGCATCGGTTGTAAACTCAATGGCCATGCGGGAGCCTTTTAGCAAGTGTTTGACTTGATGACCTTCTCCTATAAAAATTGATGTCACAGAATTCTCTAGTTGAAACCCTAGTGCCGATAGGTCAGGTTTGGCCCTTTCCAGAATTTGTTCACTTAAAATGCCAGCAGCATTTGAAGCTGAAGGGCTCAAATCAGAAAATTCTTCATCAGACATTTTATTGGCAATGGATAAAAAGCAATCCTTTTCAAAGCTAACAATCAGACATCCCTTGAACTTACTACTTGTAAAAGATATAACAGCTGAAATGTCACCGTGTGAGAGATCCTCTTCGTTTTTTTTCTCAACATTCTTTTTAACGGCTTCAATACCTGCAGTTTCTCTTACCGCTGCAAGTGTTCCCTCGATAAAACAGGTGACAAATTGAACAGCTTTGGCCCCCTCAGCATTTTTTGGCATAACTCCATCAATAACTTCTCTAAAATATGTTTCAAGCTCAGGTTGATTCCAAGGCTTTGACATATAAGTGACAGATCCTACTTTTCTACCTGCTTTATTTCCATCCAAAAAACCTGAAAGGATTAGGATACTTTTAGGAAGCAGTTTTTTCTCCATGGTTCTCATGGATTCAATGAGTCCCTTGCCATCCATTTTAGGCATCTTGAGATCTGATATGAGAAGATGAAATTGCTGATTTCTAATAAGCCTAAATCCTTCAATGCCATTGGAGGCCTCAAGAATTGTGACTTCTTCCTCGACAGTAGACTCAATCATATCTTTTAAGAGTTCACGAACATCATCTTCATCATCAACGATAAGTACGTATTTTTTCATGACTTTTCAAATTCTCCCGTTAGATCTCTATCGGTAATTTACCTTAAGAAAATTACCAAATAAGATTTGTAGATTTGAAATCAGATCTCGATAAATTAAATTGACGAAGAGTCCCAGTAAAGAGCTCCTCTGAGGTTTTTAGAGTTGGTTTTGGTAGGCTATGGTATTCAGAATACTTTTTGAACCATACTTGAGAAAAATAGACCCACATTTCTTTTGTATTTTGAAAGTCTCTTCCCTTTTCAGCACATTCGGAGCAAACAAAGCCTCCATTTTCAAAGTCAAAACTAGCAAGATTTGAAATCGCCAGCTGCTTCTCGCAAAACCCACAATTTCTAAAAGATGGGGCAATTCCTAACTCCAAGCAAGCCTTTGTTAAAAAGAGCAACATTTGAGTTTCAAGTTCAAACAAATCATCCGTCACCGATTTCTCTAGGTAGAAAATAGCATTACTTAATAAACGAAAAATTTCTTCATTTTCGCCGTCATCTAAAGACTCTAGACTTGCTTGAAAAGTTACTTTAGAAATGAATTCCAAAAAAAAGTTGAGAAGATAAAAGGCTTGGTAATTGGTTCTAATATTTTTGGGAGTCCACTTTAAGCTGTAGTCCCGAAAAGAAACCAGCTGACCGTCGCCCAATTCTTTTTTCTTGTGAACAAACCCCACTTCAAATAGTCTTCCACTTTCTAAAATGCTGGGCTTATTCTTTTTGCCTCCCCCCATACCACCATAGAAAACCCCACTAATGGTTTTTCCATTTCTAAGTAGTAGTGAGCCAATGAGATCTCTTTCTTTGTGGGGGATTTTTCGGATCAGTATCCCTTCAACCTTATAGTGCATAGTAGTATTGATATAACTATTACAGGTTCCAGAAAAGAAGTTTTAGAAAGTATATTAAATCCATGAATTCTCTTTTGTATTTCCGAGTATTTACCCCATAACAATCTTCGCAACATGTTATTGTTACCACTGTCCTATACCCAGAAGCACTCTGGGTTTCCATCAAAGGAGCACTACTTTTGTAGATATTTGCTGGTGCCCCCCTGCTTTTCCTACAATCAGCTTCCACTGCTGATCCGCTAGGATCACATATAAACACCCCTTGGTTTTCTTTTTTTAAAATCAACTCAAAAAACCATTTATCAAGCTGCCTTGTCATAGAAAACCAATGTCCTCTCATTTGCTTTGATGAAGATTTATAGTAGATAACTTTTTGAAAACCATGATTCAAAAAATGAGTAGTCTTTTTAATTAAATTTTCACAAGGATATATGGTCGCCCAAGTTGAAATTTTCAGTGATGATAACAAAAATATGATCTCCCTTCCTTTCAAACTTAAAAGCTGTGCATGAATATTTTCAACAATAACCAGTTCAAACTCTCCCTGAGAAATTAGGGCCTCAAGCTTAGAAACAACAACCGTTTTAATATATAAAATTTGATCTACTCCTGAATTCTCTTTTAAACGGTTAGGGGAATCGGTAATAGTGAGAGTCTTACCTATAGTAGGAGTTAACTGATAGAGGTGGTTTTGAAGAAAACAAGAAAAGAGTGATATATGAGAATTCATCACACTTACCATATTACCAAAGTCGTGCAGACGAAACCATTAGAATAAAAGATTAAATATTTCTTCGGCTTTGAATTGATTGAGGCAAATCATAGACTCACAAGTAGAAAGTCCACAAAAGTGAGAGGTTCTTGTTCTGCATTCTAAATCACTCATAAAAGAATAGGTGTGGACCCCAGTATCATAGGGGTGCCATTCGAGAGGCTCTTCAGGACCAAAAAAAGTATGGGATTTCACTCCCATAGAAATGGCAATATGCTTTATTCCAGTATCATTTCCAATATAGATCTGAGCATCAGAAAAAAGAGATGGCATATCACTCAAGGGCAGTTGAACAACCTTGCAGTTTTTGGAAAAACCAAGCTGATCTATTTGAGTTTTTAACACACAGTCTTTTTCTAAGTTTGAAAGTGGAATGATGATTTCCTTCTCAGGATATTTTTTTTCAATCAGTTGACTCAATTCTCCGAAGTGGGTCAGAGGCCACATTTTAGTCTCACGCTGTGAGACCACTCCAAACACAATCTTACTCCCGCACTTTTCAGACTTTTCCCCCAATACAGGTGTATAGTCTAAAAAAGATGGATTTTTTTTTCCATCAATAAGTTGGTGGTTTTTTAAAACGCTATAGCATCCATCTAAATCTCTTTGGATATTAGGTTTACGCACACCCTGATCCAAGATTATAGTCTGATCTTTTCTATGATGGTTATGATAGCCATAAGTTGTGCCCGTTAGGATTTGGTATAAATTAAAAAACTTAGAGGTTCTCCCTGCTTGATTGAGTTCGATAATCAAATCATACTTCTCTTTTTTTAATCTCGAATATAATGCAAGACCATCTGAAATATTATTTAAATCACATGAAATTAGCTGATTAAAGGGATTCTTGGTCTTCTCGAAAAGGGGATGTATCCACGCCGGAATAGCATAATCAATATATGCGTTAGAAAACTCAGTTTTAAGATACTCAATAGTGGAAAGGCCCAAGACTGCGTCCCCCATGGCCTTGTTCTTAACAACTAAAATTTTAGAAATAGTAGAATTATTCAACATTTCAAGTTCCTAATAATACTAAAATTATGGCCCTTGGCGCCTCTAAGTCAATTGTGCATACCATTAGGCTATGATATATTGTCCCAAAATGACAAAGGCCAGAAGATGCTCCATAAAATAGAAAAATTATTTGATGAACAAGTGAGACCCGCACTAGCTGCTCATGGTGGGGGGGTCGAAATCATTGACTTCGATAATAAAAAATTATTTGTAAAATTGTCGGGTGGCTGCCAAGGATGCTCAAGCTCTACAGCAACTCTTAAAGATGGAATTGAAACTCTGTTAAAGACAACATTTCCAGATTTTATTGAAGAAGTGGTCGATATGACTGATCACACCAGCGGCGATTCCCCCTATATGTAGTTCTACTAATCTCAGTTTGAATTTCAAGTGGGATATTCCTTAAAACTCATTAAAACAATTATTGAGAAAAAAAATCATTTTTTATCTTGTGAAAAGTTATAGTGGAGACAGTCTTTAGAGTATGTTGTACACGGCGCTAATGGGTATAGTGATCCTTTAGAAACTCTAAAGGATCACTATACCCATTAGCGCCGTGAACAATACCCTCCGACAAATGAACCATCAAAACTTATTTTTCTTTTTATTCAGTAATATCAGTTGGTTAATTCATCGAGAGGTGTAAAGCAATCAGTTTGAATTTATTTGAGAAATTTTAAATCGGGAGTGACTACCATCGTGGACCTCACCTCTTTTACTAGATCAAGGCTGAGATCTACAAATTCAATTTTTTCACCCTGCTCTAAATCGAGAAGCACTCTCCCCCATGGGTCAATCACAAGCGAATGTCCATAAGTAGAAATATTTTCGTTATTGTCGCCCCACTGGGCCGAAGCCACCACATAACTTTGGTTTTCTATGGCCCGTGCACGAAGAAGAGTATGCCAATGGGCCTTTCCTGTTGGAATAGTAAAGGCAGCACTTGCAGTAAGAAGGTTACAGCCTTGTTGAAAATAATAGCGATACATTTCACTAAATCTTATATCAAAACAGATTCCTTGCCCTATGGTGAAACCTTCAAATTCAAAAATTGAAGTACTCTTACCTGGTGTATATATATCTGATTCATTGATAACTTTTTTTTCTGATTCAGCCTTAAGATCAATGGCAAATAGGTGCATTTTCTCATAGCTAGCTAGGCTTGTTCCATCACCTCGAAAATTGTAAACCTTATTGGTGATACCATGATCTGTCTTAGTAGCTGCCGAGCCACCTAAAAGTGAAATACCATGATCTATCGCCAGCTTTTGAATGCGAATAAAGTGATCGTTACCTTCCTCTACGAGATAGGGTGTGGGAGACTTTCCATTTGATAGGGAATAAAAACATTCTGGTAAAAAAACAGCTTTTGCACCGTGATCAACGGCAACTTTAAGAAACTTCTCAATTTTAGCTAAATTTTCAGATGGATCTAATTTTGAACATAATTGGATAATACCAATTTTCATTATACTCTTTTTCCAACAGCAAAATACTCAAGGCCAACAGCTTTAACTTTCTCTGTCTGAAAAATATTTCTTCCATCAAATACTAGGGCCTCTTTGAGACGAGATTTTATCTCATTAAAATCGGCTGTTCTAAATTCGGCCCATTCAGTTACAACAAAGAGCGCGTCACATTGGTCGAGACAATCGTATTTATTTTTGACCACCTCTATTTGATGGCTTTGATCTTTAAAGTAATTGACAAAATTTTCACTCGCAACAGGGTCGTAAATTCTAATTTTCCCCCCTGCCTTAAAAATTTCAGTGGCCATAAATATTGAGGGGGCTTCCCTGATATCATCAGTATTAGGCTTGAAGGCCACTCCCCAAAAGGAAAAAGTTCTGCCATCTATCTTTCCATCAAAGCGCTTCATCATTTTCTCAAACATGATTAACTTTTGGGTTTCATTAATCACCTGAGCAGCATTTGTTACAGCAAGATCAATGCCGTGCTTACGGGCAGTAGAAATAAGGGCCTTCACATCCTTGGGGAAACATGAACCACCATAGCCAAGACCAGGATAAAGAAAATGGTGACCAATTCTTCTATCGGAAACAATTCCTTTTCTCACTTCATCAATATCAGCCCCAACTGCATCACAAAGCCTAGCAATCTCATTAATAAAAGAAATTTTCGTTGCAAGAATACAATTGGAAGCATACTTGGTCATTTCAGCAGACAAATTCGACATCTTATAAATTGGGTTTCCCTGTATAACAAGAGGAAGATATAGCTCTTCCATTATACTATAGGCTTCTTCTTCTCTGTGTCCTATAACAACCCGATCTGGTTTCATAAAATCAGCTACTGCACTTCCTTCTTTAAGAAACTCAGGATTGTTAACCAGATAAAATTTCTTAGAAGTATTTTCCGAAATAATTTTTTCGATTTGGGTGCATGTGCCTACAGGTACAGTTGATTTAATCACAACCACTGAACCATCTTTTAAATTTTGGGCCGTTGAAACCGCCGCCTTTTTTAAATACTCTAAGTTGGCTTCTCCGTTAGCTAATGAGGGAGTGCCAACTGCTAAAAAAGTAACGTCAGCATCTTTCACAACACTGTAATCATCCGTAAAGTCCAGACGTTTTGAATCAATATTTCTTTCGAGAAGAGAATCAAGTCCCGATTCATATATGGGGGATTTCCCGCCCTTAAGCATCTCTACTTTTGAGGGATCGATATCAATGCAATTTACATGATGTCCAAGCTCTGCAAAACATACACCCGAAACTAGACCTACATAGCCTGTTCCTGCAACGGCCACTTTCATATGGCACACTCCTATAAATGGTTACCATTCAATATTAAAGAGGTTATTATAACCTTTTAGGCAAGGTATGTAACCATGGTGGTACCAATAGAGCGCAGCGAAATGAACCTGACGGTCACAATCATCACTTTCAATGAAGAACTGCATATCGAAAGAAGTGTAAAATCAGCACTTTTTGCTGATGAAGTTATTGTGGTCGATTCAAATAGTACGGACCGCACAGTCGAAATTGCCGAAGGACTTGGTGCAAAAGTTTATCAAAAAGCCTTTATGGGTTATGGTCAGCAAAAAAACTATGCTGCTTCGCTTGCAAAAGAAACTTGGATTTTCTCACTCGATGCTGACGAGGAAATAAGTGAAGAACTAAAAGAATCCATTCAAAAGGTTCTTTCAAAAAAACCCGATACCCCCTTATTTCAATGCAAGAGACTGACTCGTTACTGCGGTAAATGGATATACCACTGTGGCTGGTACCCAGATAGACAAGAAAGACTTTTTAAAAAGGGATCTGTCACCTGGAGTACTCCCAATGTCCATGAGAGACTCATCCCAAATGATAAAAATACTGAAATCCACGACCTAACAGGTCATCTTCTCCATTACTCATTCCCTGATTTTAAGTCTCAAATAAAGACCAATCTCAATTTTTCAACAAAGGCCTCACTTGATTTAATTGAAACAAGCCCTGATCGCGTCCATCTGGTTAGTGTGATGCTAAAACCCATGGGTAAATTTTTAGAGTCCTACATTTTTAAAAAAGGTTTTCTTGACGGTATACATGGATTATTTATTGGAATAAACTCAGCACATGCAATGTTTATGAAGTACGCCATGGCCTATTTGGCCAAAAAGGAAAAAAACGGTGGTTAAACTCGCCATAAAAATAGCAATTGCCGTTGCCCTCATAGCCTGGCTTACAAGCTCGGGTAAAATAGATTTTTCACTACTTCTCAAATCCACTGATAACTTATCTGATTGGCTAATATGCCTGCTTTTACTCAGCACCAATATTGTCCTTACCACATTCAGGTGGAGATGGCTTTTACACCTCAAATCTGAGGTGAAATTTACTTTTTTACAAATTATCAAACTGACTTGGATAGGCTTACTTTTCAATAGCGTTTTACCAGGGGTTGTATCTGGTGACATCATTAAACTGGTATACGCAAAGGATATTGATGAATCCATTCCTAAGTCCTATTTAGTTACGACGGTTTTAATCGATCGAATTTTTGGTTTATGTGGAATACTGATACTTCTGGGAATCTCTACTGCCTTTAAATATACAGAGCTCGTCGCTAAATCTAGTGAATTAAAAACTTTAATTCATTTTAATTTTGTATTATTTATTGGAGTTTTATTTTTTCTTGGAACCTTGTTCTTTCCTAAAAGCTGGCAGGATTTTATTTTAGAGAAGTCTAAAAAAATAAAACTTCTAGAAACCCTGTTGCAAAAAACTCTGGCACAATTTTGGCATATTGGAGCAAACCGGGCCGTGGTATTCAAATGCCTCACTCTCAGCGTTGTTGTTCAATGCTCCCAGGTACTGGCCTTTTACACTGTTACTAAACCCTTTTATGACAACCCACTATCACTTGCCAGTGCCTTTACATTTATTCCAGTAGGCATTGTCACCATTGCCATTCCGATCACTCCATCAGGGCTGGGGATTGGTCACGCTATTTTTGACAAATTATTTTCTCTTTATGGTGTTAATGGTGGAGCTTCTCTATTTAACTTCTACTTTGTAGCTGTTACTTTTATGAATCTATTCGGTATTATTCCCTACCTCACTAGTGGTAAAAGACACAGCAGTAAAGATGCCAAAGGCTTCGTCTCTAGTAAATAATTTTTTATTTGGCTGGTTTAACACCTAGGATATTATCTTTGGGTTTAATTTTCTTGCCCTTATTTTTTTTCAGAAATGCTTCTATATGGCGTACAATCAATCTAATGATAATATTTCTATTTTGCTCTACAACAGTAAAATCAGTGGACCCAAAACCTTTACACTCTTTTTCTAGCTCGGGATCGTGATCTTTTGCCATAATGATGATTGGAAGAACTCCTGAAGGGTATAAACTTCTTATGTGGCAAAGAGTTTCCACTCCACCCATTTGATCCATTTCTGCAGCTATTAAGATCAAAGAGAATCGCTCTTGCTCCATCATGCTAATGCCCTGTAAGCCTCCTGTAGCCTGACCGCAGGTGTAGCCCGAGCGCAGGAGTGTGCCAGCTAGAACTTCTCTTTCTTTCTTATTTTCATCGATGATTAAAATTTTGTGGTCGTCGTCTTTTTTGCTCATTTTTTAAACACAAATATCTTATTAGTTTCTACGTGGCCGTATCTCTTCCACTTTGTTTTTAATGACTCTAATATTAATAAAAAACTAATTTCCTCAGAAAGATCAGCTTTCTTTCGCACTTTTTTTGACTCCTTACTAAGAGTAGATTTAACTTCCCCTGGAAGGGTACATAATCCATTCAACAGGAAGTTTTGGTTTTTTATATTTAAAACTCTGCCAATAAAAATATCCTTTGGCATAAGTCCTACATCACCTATTTTATTTTCAAGAACAACTTTTTTTCCATGAAGAATATCTTGTAATACGATTTTCCCACGAAAGCTATTTTTCACATATTCAAATAGCGAATAGTTAACCATTTTTAAACCAGTGGCCACTATTTCATCTATCGGATTTTTTTGTAGATATCTCTCGATAAAAGGGGACGTTTCTTCTTCTGGACAATAGTTAAAGATGTACCACTCATTAAACAAATTCATTCTAGATTCAAAGTCATCGTCGTCGTCATTAATAGATCCAGTAATTTCAAAATACTGGTCCTTAGCTTTTATTAAAGACATTGTGTAATCAGTGCTCGAATACTCGCCAATGATTTTGTTAATTTGCTCTTTTACTGTTTCTTCCATGATCCTAAAAATTGCAATGAGGTGAATTATTAGTACAGACTATTATCACTAAATAGGAGCTATTCATCAACCTTAAGAACAGCTAAAAATGCTTCTTGTGGAACTTCTACATTCCCAACCATTTTCATTCTCTTTTTCCCAGCTTTTTGCTTTTCTAATAATTTTCTCTTACGAGATATGTCACCGCCGTAACATTTTGCTAGGACATTCTTTCTCAAAGCTTTAATAGTCTCTCTAGCAATAACTTTTTGGCCAACAGCTGCCTGAACTGCAATATCGAATTGTTGACGAGAAATAATTTTTCTTAGTTTTTGTACTAAATCCCTCCCTTTATAGTACGAATTGGTGCGGTGGCATATAATTGAGAGGGCATCTACGTTGTCACCATTTAACAGAATATCTAACTTGACTAGATCAGATGGTTTATAGCCAATGAATTCATAATCCATGCTGGCATAGCCTTTTGATTGACTCTTTAATTGATCATAAAAATCAAAAACCATCTCAGACAGTGGCAAATCATAAATAAGCTGAACTCTATCGGTCGTAATATATTTTATTTCTACTTGCTGACCTCTTCTATCTTCACAAAGCTTAATGATCTTTCCAAGATACTCGTTAGGTAAATGAATCGAAATCTGAACAATGGGCTCACGAATTTCTTGAATGTCTCCTATCTCTGGCATTTCAGAGGGGTTCTCGACCAAAAGTAAGCTATCACCATTAGTTGTTACTTCGTATCTCACACTTGGAGCTGTTGAGATTAGATTTAGCTCAAACTCTCTTTCAAGTCTTTCTTGAATAATATTCATATGGAGTAAACCTAAAAAACCGCATCTATAGCCAAAGCCAAGAGCTTGAGAAGTTTCAGGTTCATAGTGTACTGAAGAGTCATTGAGAGAGAGTTTCTCTAAGGCCTCTTTTAAATTTTCGTAATCAGCAGAATCAACTGGAAAGATTCCACAAAAGACCATTGGTTTTACTTCCTTAAATCCTTCAAGAGATGGAGTATCTCTTTTCCCCGCCTCGATAACTGTATCTCCAATACTGACATCTCTAACAGTTTTGACACCGCAAATGATAAGACCAACTTCACCAGCTCCAATTTCTTTAACATCAGAATAAAATGGCGTGTTTACTCCAAGCTTTAAAACCTCGTATTCACTATCAGTATGTTTAAATAAAATCTTATCTTTTAATTTGATTTTCCCCTCAAAAACTCTGACTAAAATAACGACCCCTTGATAGATATCAAACCAAGAATCAAAAATTAGTGCCTGTAAGGGATTTTCCACCTTTCCAGCTGGTGGTGGAATCAATTTAACAATTTGTTCTAGTAGCTCATCGCAACCCAGACCTGATTTAGCCGAAACTTGCGGGGCTTCACTTGCATCAATGCCAACAATGTCTTCAATTTCTGTTGCCACTCGTTCTACGTCAGCATGGGGAAGGTCGATCTTATTGAGAACTGGAATAATTTCAAGATCATTTTCGATGGCCATATATACATTGGCCAGTGTCTGAGCTTCAACACCCTGAGAGGCGTCCACTACAAGTAATGCTCCATCACATGAAGCCAGAGATCTAGAGACCTCGTAAGAGAAGTCAACATGCCCGGGAGTATCGATTAGATTTAGATAGTAAGTATTCCCATCAATAGCTTCATATTTAAGCCTGACAGTTTGGGCCTTAATAGTTATACCGCGCTCTTTTTCAATATCCATATTGTCTAGGAACTGGGCCTTCATCTCTCTTTTAGAAAGTGTCTGCGTTATCTCTATCAGCCTATCTGCAAGGGTTGATTTCCCATGATCAATATGGGCAATTATTGAAAAATTTCGTATGTATTTTCTATCCATAGCTTTGAAAAATAACATAGCACAAGCTGTCCGAAAACAAGTACTTCGGAAGCTTAGCAGCGAATCTTATACCAATTGCAATAATTAATTACTGGAGATTGGTGAAACTGGCATCCAAGATCCTGTAATTAATTTTTGTAGTTGGTATTGTCCCTATGCAAAAACTGTATCTGAAATGACCATCAAATAGTAGTCAAGTGAGCTGTCTTTTCCTCTGACAGGAATGACATTTGCGTAACCTTCAAAATCATTTTCTATGGCCTCTCCGCCTTCTTCCTCTTCGCCATCTACCTTTTTATGAGGGACCTTAATTTCGGCATTTTCAATTTTTGATCTTCTCTTAATCGCCACTTCATAGGCCTCTTTGATGGAATCAGGTACGAGTGTGTCAGAGATATTCTTTAAAATGACATCATCACTTTGCAATTTTAAAAGTGAGTACAGGTGATTATTCATATAGATCAGCTCACCATTGGCATTGGCGACCAAAATTTTCATTCTGGACATATTAGCAAGTGCATCAAATTTTCGTTTTTCAAGGGAAATCCTATCTGTACGAAGTTCCTCGAACTTTTTGAAGCTCAAAATCATTTTATTCATCTCGCTTGCGATTTCGCCGATTTCGTCATCTTGATTGTAAAATATAGAGACATCAAAATTACAATCTTGCAGCTCCCTAATTGCATCTTTGATCTTCTTAAAAGGAAGAGCAATCTTTCCTGGCACCACAAGACCCAGTAGGATTGTGCCAATGAATGTGATGATCAAGGTGTACATCATATTCTTTTTTGTTTGCTTGTATATTTGTTTAAACTGGTCTTCGCGTTCTTCATTTTGAAGATGGTAGATATCTTGAAACTCCATGAAGGAGCCTTGAATTTTATCAATTAAGTCAACGATACTTGAAAGGCTTGATGAATCCCTATCAAAGAGTGAAGCTTTGCTCAAAATTAACTGCAACGATTCAATATAGCCCAGCATTTTGGCAATAATTTTTTTAACTTCAACATCTTGATAATATGATTCAAGTTGTTGAAGTTGTGAGGTTAAATTCTCACACCTACTTATTAACTTTTCAACAATTTCAGCATCAGGAGATCCTGTTAGAATACTCTTTTTTAAAATACTTCTTTCTAGTTTAAAAATATGCTGAGTTGAAATAGATATTTCATCGGTTAGAACACTTACTTTATTGGATTTTTGAGTGATATCATTAATTTGCATTTTAAATGAATCGAGAAAGTAAAATACAGTAAAACCGAGAACCAGAACCACAAGATTTGCGATAATAAAGCTTGATGCAACTCTGTTTCGGAGGGATAGATTCAACTAATTATTTCCTTTTAAACTTCGGCCAATTCAGAAAATAGCCTATTAAAATTTTTCTCACTGCCCACTAGAACCACGATATCATCTGACTCAATCACATCCATTGGTAGTGGGCTGTCATTTATTTCAATCCGGTAAGAAGACTTACCATCTTCAGAAATATAGGGAACTCTTTTTTGGAGTGCCACAATATTTAAATTATAATTTTGTCTAATTTGGCTTTCGACTAATGTTTTACCTTCGAATTTCTTACCGAGCTTCAATTCAACGATTGAATAGCCAGCTGCAAAGTTATACCGTTGTAAAACGTGAGGAGCAATAATTTTTGAAGCTATTATCTCACCCATCTCTTCTTCAACTTTTATAATTTCACTGGCTCCGATTTCACCGAGCACGTGCTCGTGTAGAAGACTTGTTGCCCTTGCAATAACTCTCCCAACTCCCAGCTTTCGAAGCATCGCCACTGCCATAATACTCATTTGAATATTATCTCCCATGGCAACCATGGCGGTATCAACATCAGAAATATTTATGGAACGAAGGGACCTTTCATCTGTAACATCAAGGCATACTGCATGTGTCACTCTGTCTTTAAGTTTTTCAACAAGGTCTGGGTTGTTATCAATAGCAATAACTTCTGCACCTTTCTCGTGCAACCTGATAGCTGTTTTAGCTCCAAATGTACCAAGCCCTATGACGGCAACAATCATATAATATGACTCCTTAAACGGTATACTATATTTTACATCGCATTAAGTACCTAAAATACCTGAAATAATATGCCCTCTCCAGGGGGGCCATTCCATGGGGGTGGTTGATTAATTTAATCTGGTACATCTTGGATTTTGACTACCCAATCATTATCCTTCCTTCAGGATAAGACAGGTTCCCACGTTCGTTTTGTTGCTGTCCAATGGCGAGAACTAATGTCAGAGGACCAACACGGCCTATGAACATCAAAAGAGCAATGGCGAATTTACCTAAAACAGAAAGGTAGGGTGTTAGCCCAAGCGATAATCCAACGGTCCCTGAAGCTGAAATAACTTCAAAGAATATGGTTAGAAATGATTGAGAATTATTGTTGGTTTCAGTTTTCATCAAAATAAAAATGAAAAAGCTGGCCATGATAATGGAAATAATCGTAAGTGCTGTTGCCCTCACAACCATAACATTTGATATTCTACGATCAAAGAACTCAACCCTCTCTCTACCTAGGAGCGTAGATTTTATCGATTGAATCAAAATAGCTAAAGTTGTAGTTTTAATTCCGCCACCAGTTGAACCAGGACTTGCACCCACAAACATATAAAGTGTCATAAGATACAGCGTATGGGTGTGGAGGTCAGTTAAGGCTATTGTATTAAAACCAGCAGTTCTAAGTGTCATTGATTGAAAGACAGAGATTTGAATTTGATGCCAAAGTCCCATCCCTTCTAGCGCATGTAGATACTCTCCAAAGAAAATTATAATAGCACCTGAGGCAGTTAAGAGGCCTGTTGAAACCAATACAATTTTTGAGTGGAGTCCTAAGCGTGACCAGAATTGAGGTTTCCCTAGAAATGTTCGAAGCTCTTTTAGTACAATAAAACCAAGCCCACCAACTGTCAGCAATATGCCTATAGTTCCGTGAATTAATGGGTTTGAAGAAAAGCTTTCTAGAGAGTTATCAAATAATGCAAAACCTGCATTACAAAATGCTGAAATCGAATGAAAAAATCCAAAGTAAACAGCTTTACCAAACTCAAACCCTTCAAAGGTGAAGGCAATTGTTAAGACAATTCCACCCCAAAGCTCAAAAAAGAGTGTGTATTTGATAATATCAATAATCATATCTATCAAGTCCTCTAGACTAGAAACATCAAGAAGGTCTTGCATAACGACTCTTTCTTTCATCGCCATAGATTTTCCAAGGAGGATTGTCATCGAAGATGAAAGTGTCATAATTCCAAGCCCACCAATCTGAATTAATATCAGAATTACCAGCTGCCCAAATAGACTAAATTGCTGATTGATAGATACTGTTGATAAACCTGTTACACAAGTTGCTGAGGTCGCCATAAAAATTGCATCAACAAAAGAAAGCACCGTTCCTGTTGTAGAAGAAATAGGTAACATCAAAAGAAATGACCCTGAAAAAATAAGCGCGAAAAATGTCAAAAGTACTAACTGGGCTGGTTTTAGCTTTGTTTTTGTAAGTGAGAATGATGTAGGATCCACCTCATCACTCTGATGGGCCACCGAATCAACTGAGGGATCGTAAAGGGCCAAGACACTCGATAGTAAATGAACACTAGCTAGCCAAAATGTGAACTCCAAATCTCCCCAGACAATGACAAGCGGTACTATTATGACAATGGAAAAAATGTGTTTTCTTATATAGTCTTCAAAGCTTTTTGCTACTAAGTAGTTCGTTACCAAAACTATTAATATGACTGGAGGTATGGACCAAGCCAGATAATTGAGTACTGCACTTGTCACATTGAAGGACCAGCTGATTGGAAGTTTCCCAGCGTCATGGAGGGAGTAAAATAATATGAACCCGCCATTAAAAAATAACTCTAGTAAAAAGGGAATCCTCTGCAACAAATGGCCCATTGTAATATTATGACCTTGAAAGAGATCTTTGTTTACACTTGACACTATTTTCCATATATAAATGCTCGGAAAAGGAATGTTTTTTGGAACTGATTAGATTTGAAATTCAAGATATTGATGTATTTGGTCAAGGTATCTCAAAAATTGGTGGAAAAACCGCCTTTATACCTAAGACTTTAATTGGAGAGCAAGGAAGTGCCAGAGTCATTAAAGAGAAAAAATCGTATCTAATTGCTCAGGCAGTGGAAATAGATGTCAAATCGCCAGATAGAGTTGAATCAGCCTGCCCACATTATGACCAATGCACTGGATGTCACTATCTTCACTATAGTTATGAAGATGAAATCAGTTTCAAAAAAAAGGCCCTTAAAAACCACATGCGAAAGCTTGTCAGTGATGATGAATTTGATAAGATCATTCAAGTTTTTCCTGACGTGGAAAGATTTAACTACCGCAATAGAATTCAACTGCATTATCAAAAAAATGAATCTCTTCTTGGACAGTACTCAACAAGCCTGAAAAAAAACATTCCCACTCCTGAATGCAAATTAGCTGACAAGCTAATCCAAAATCGTGTGGAACAAATCTACAACACAGCAGGTGTTGGTGAGTTTTTAAAAAAGGCCAGGAAGAAAGAGGGTCATGTTGAAATCTTACTTACTCCAGATAACAAAGTTACCATTCATTTTGATAAGCAATATTCAAGCGGTGGCTTTACTCAAGTTAATCAAAGAGCAAATCGTGTTCTTTTAGATTTTCTTGGTCTTAGTTTTCGCACTCACTTCAAAGAAAATGATCCAGTCCAAATTATTGATCTGTTCGGAGGAAGTGGGAATCTAACCAAAAATCTAGCTAACTCAAAATGCTATGTGGTCGATAGCTTTATAAAAAAAGAAAGTTTGAGCACGCACCAGATTCCAATTGTCATGAATCTATTTAAAAAGGGAATGCTAGGCACACTTGCCCAAAAAATAGAAAACAAACCCGAACTCATGATCGTAGACCCACCGCGAAGTGGTTTTAAAGAATTTTCTCTTTTAGTGGAATCAATCGCCCCACAGATGATTTATTATATTAGCTGTAATCCCTCGACACTCGCCCGAGATTTAGAAAATTTGATGGATTTCTACCAAATTGAGTCGATTTCCCTCTTCGATTTTTTCCCCGCAACTCATCACTTTGAAACATTTGTGATTTTAAAAGCTTATGAGCAGTATTAATCTCCCATTAATGCACTTTTTCCTTTATTAGTTGACTCCAAAGATTGTAAAGTTTGTCTTGAACAATATTTTAAATGGGAGGACCTATGAAGACCTTCATTCTCGCTACCATGACACTTTTTATGTTCTACGGTTGCTCAAGTAGTAAAAAACAGCTTACCACTCAGCAAAAAAAGGCCCAGATCTTCTTTTCCAAAGGAACTGTGGCGCTAATCGAAAAAGATTACAAATTAGCCCTCAGCTCTCTTTTAGAGGCCAATAAATTAGACCCTGAAAATAGCAATATTCTAACAAATCTGGGAATGGCCTATTACTTCAGGGGGAAGAAAGGGATTGCCATTAGATACTTTGAAAAGGCGAGTGAGTTAAGTCCAAATAGCTCTGATCCCAAGGTCAACCTTGCCTCTCTCTACCTGGAAAATGGTGAACTGGGTAAAGCAGAAGCACTTTATAAACAAGTTTTGAAAAATTTAGTCTATGAAAAACAATTTAGGACTTACTACAATTTAGGGATTATCTCATTGAAAAAAGGTGATCGCCTAGCGGCGGGGGAATATTTTGCTAAATCTGCAGAAGAAAAAAAGGATTACTGCCCCTCACTTTTTCAGCTTGGGAAAATCCACTACTCTAATAAAAAATTTATGAAAGCACTGGAGAATTTCAAAGCCGCACACCTTGGAACCTGCTATAAAGAACCTGCCCCATATTACTACCGTGCTCTGACACTGACTAAAGTCGGAAAATACGATGAGGCCATGAAAGTTTTCAAAACAATTCAAGATCAATTTCCTGGTAGTAACTACTTTTCACTCGCTAGTCACCAGATAAATATGTTACTTGAGAAAAAAGAAAAAGAAGAAAAAGAAGAGATATCTAGTTACAAAAAATTTAATAACAAAGATAAAACTCTTAGTACTCCCATGTTTTAAAGAAGAGTTCTATGACAAATGACCACCCAGCGATTGGTGAATATTTAAAACAAGCAAGAAAGGCCCATGGCTTTTCCCTCAAAGATATTGCTCAACGAACTTGCATCAATATTAATGTATTGAGGGATTTAGAAACTGGTAATATCTCTAAGTTGCCCAATAAAACCTATATAAGAGGTTTTATAAAATCTTATGCAAAAGAAGTGGGTCTTGATTCTAACTACACTATGAAGCTCTTAGAATACACATACGATCAATTTGAAGGAAAAGACGTATCAGAGAGTTTTGTTGACCCTGTTGCTGGGGAAGATCCATATATAGACAATGCGGTCATGAGCGAAACTAAAAACAGCAAAGACCCTGATAAGCTTGAAAATGTTGTTCATGAGAAAGTTCAACTTCCTATCAGATCTATAGTCATCGGAGCAAGTACACTTGCCATTCTAATTTCAGGATTTATATTCCTTAGAAACCAATTTAAAGAAACTCAAAAAAGTCTTGAAAAGATCTCAAAAGAGATGCCCGCACAAACTAAGGCTGAAATTCAGGCGAAGGGGGCA
>Ga0257117_1000851_pt1 | contig 20733 bp, 24 predicted proteins | sample SI112_135mmetaG_FD_190157 | JGI IMG/M metagenome (GOLD analysis project Ga0257117, IMG submission 190157) | Marine microbial communities from Saanich Inlet, British Columbia, Canada - SI112_135m | ecosystem: Environmental > Aquatic > Marine > Inlet | place: Canada: British Columbia | collected... | reverse complement strand
ACACAATTACAAACAGAAGAAGATATAAAACTATCTCTTACAGGATTGTTCTTCAGAATTAATGACAAAATCCAAAGAGTAAAGACCTTGTTGATTGGTGGAAGAGTTAATGCCGTAGAGGGTGAACCATTAGAAGATGCCTTTTTGGATATGTCCAACTATGGTATAATGGCAACAATCGTAAAAAATGGAAAGTGGGGTAAATGATGGAAAGACATTGGGGAGAAAGAAAAGAATCAGCTAATACGACAAATGGTGACAATAACGAAAAACATATATCAGTACAGGATAATAAGATTTATTTTTATTCTGGCGTAAATAGAAACTCTTGTGTTGAGTTAAATAAAAAAATTGGAGAAATGGAAAGTAAAAGCTTGACTTTATCAAAAACTCTTGGTATATTACCACCACCGATAAAGTTATTTATCAATTCAGGTGGGGGTTCAATCGTAACTGGTATCGCATCTATGGATACGATAATAAGAACAGAAGTTCCAGTTCACACTTACGTTGATGGATTTTCTGCTAGTTCTGCTACTTTTTTAACTGTTGTTGGTGATAAAAGATTTATGAGTAGAAATTCTTATATGTTGATTCATCAGTTAAGTAGTAACTTTTGGGGAACATATTCTAACTTTGAGGATGAGAAAAAAAACTTAGATTTAATGATGAAAACAATAAAAGACGTTTATAAACAATACACTAAACTACCAATGAAAAAACTTGATGAAATATTAAAACGTGATTTATTGTGGGATGCTCAGACTTGTTTGGATTATGGTATGATTGACGAGATAGTATAATGGGACACGTATCACATAGTCAGTTTGTAAGTTATAACGAATGTAACCTTAAATGGAAACTTCGTTATATAGATAAGTTAGGAACATTTACAGGTAATATTCATACATTGTTCGGATCAGCTTGCCACACCGTCATACAAGAATATCTCACGGTTATGTATGGCACTTCTATTATAGCTGCTGATAAACTTAATATGGAGTCTCGATTAAAAGAAGAGATGATGAGTGAGTTTACAAAGATAAAAGAAAACCAAGAAACCTTACCTTGTAGTCAAGATGATATGATTGAGTTTTACCAAGATGGTTTGGCTATACTTGATCACTTTAGAAAACATCGTGGTAAGTATTTTATGAAAAAGAACTACGAGTTAGTTGGTATTGAGTTGCCTATAACTATGGAACTACAAGAGAACGTAGAGTTAAAAAGTTTTCTTGATGTAGTGATACGAAATAAGATATCAGGTAGAATAACCATCATTGATTTAAAAACATCAACTAGAAGTTGGACAAATTATCATAAGAAGAACTTTTACAAGAAAGCTCAATTATTAATATATAAACAATTCTATTCAGAGAAATTCAATGTACCGTTGGATAAGATAACAGTAGAGTTCTTGATATTAAAAAGAAAGATAGCAAAACAAAGTGATTTTCCAATCAGTAGGTTACAGAGGTTTGAACCGTCTAATGGTAAAGTTAGTGTCAATAAGACCATGAAAGCATTCACAGAATTTCGTGAAGCTATCTATGATGAAGAAGGAAACCACAAAATAGACAGAGATTATAATGCTTCTCCTGGTAGTGCTTGTAAGTTCTGTGAGTTTGTAAAAACGGAGCATTGTAAATGGGGAAAGATACTTTAAGAGTAGGGATAGTCGGTAGTAGAAAATATGAAAACCGAAGAAAGATTAAGGAATTTATATTTAAATTAAAAACCGAGAAAGGACCAGATACTATTATAGTTAGTGGTGGGTGTAAAACAGGCGCTGATTATTACGCTAAAAAATATGCTTTAGAATTGGGAATGCAGTATCAAGAGTTTCCACCACAACATGAAAATTGGAATTTATATTGCCCAAAGAATCAAAAGGATTATGGTAGACCATATAGTGTGAAAAACTTTTTTGCTCGTAATAAAATAATTGCTATCTATTCAGAATATGTCGTGGCATTCATACCAAGAGGAGTTGAATCAAAGGGTTCTATGTCTACGATAAATTATGCTAATAAATTTGGAAAAAAAACACTCGTTATCGATTGAAGTTTTATATTTATGTATATACAAAAGTGGTAAGGTTATGAAGCATGAAACAAAATTAACATCCGTTAAAATAATAAAAACACTATACGAGCAATTCAAATTTAAAACTGTCAATTCTTCAATGAATTTACAGAAATTAGTTAATAGATCAGTCCATCAATATTTGAACAACGTAATTATTAAAGAACAAATAGAAAACTATGATAAACTATATGCTAGTGGGAGTCGATTTTAATGAATTATCGAGAAGATTTAATTAAAGTTAGTGAGTTGTATTTTAGAGCTCAAATTGAAAAACATAAAATCAATGTGGAAAATTTACTTGAAAATCAAGTAGGGGTAGCAGAACATCCAGATATAGTAGAGACTATTGAAAAGGAATTAGAAGTTATCGCTAACTATGATGAAAAATTAAATGTATTGCAAAAATACTTTAAAGGTAATACAGGATCTAAAGAGGTTTTAAATGGCTAAAAAGAAAATTCTATTAATGTCCGATGATTTACGGATGCATAGTGGTGTCGCTACCGTGTCTAAAGATATAGTTATGGAAACACTAAATGAATATGATTGGGTTCAAATGGGTGGAGCAATCAAACATCCTGAGTCAGGTAAGATTGTTGATATGTCTGAAGGTCTTGACGAGTTTGGGATTAAAGATGGGTATTTGAAAATTTATCCCGTTGATGGTTATGGAAATGAAGATTTATTACGAGAAGTACTTGCAGTAGAGAAACCCGATGCTATTCTTCACTATACGGATCCACGTTTTTGGATTTGGTTCTATAATATGGAAGCTGAAATAAGACGTAATATTCCAATTTTCTATTATAACATTTGGGATGATTTACCAGATCCACAATACAATACAAATTATTACAAAAGTAGTGATTTATTAATGGGGATATCAAAACAAACTTATGGTATTAATAATCGTTTATTACCTGAATATGAGGATTGGCAAACTACATTTGTACCACACGGTATATCGCCACGGAGATTTTACAAAGTTCAAGATGATGATGTCAAATTAATGGATTTTGATGAAAAGTTTGGCATATTGGATAAGAAATATAAAATACTCTACAGCAATAGAAATATTCGTAGGAAACAACCAAATGATGTATTATTGGCTTATAAATACTTTATGGATGGATTAACTCCAGAACAACGAGATGAATGTGTATTGATATTTCATTGTGCTCCAGTAGATGATAATGGAACTGATTTACCAAGAGTTCATAAGCATTTGTGTCCCGATTATGATATATGTTTTACTTATGATAAAAGTGGACCATTTAGTGACGAAGCGATGAATTTATTATTTAATACATCTGATGTTTATGTTAATTTAGCATCCAATGAAGGATTTGGATTAGGTAGTGCCGAAGCCCTTACGGTAGGGACACCAATTATCGTTAATGTAACGGGTGGACTACAAGACCAATGTGGATTCAGAGATGATGATGGGGAGTTATTAACTGCTGAAGATTATATTGAACTCGGTACTAACCATAGAGGTAAATACAAGACTCATGGTGAGTGGGTAAAGCCAGTTTATCCAGCTTCAATATCACTACAGGGTTCACCGATGACACCTTATATTTGGGATGATAGATGTAATCCTGAAGATGCTGCTGTAAGTCTACGTGAATTTTATGATTTAGATAGGAAAGAAAGAAAACGACTTGGTAACTTGGGTGCTGAGTTCTGTAAAGAAAATCAAATGACAAGTCAAGAGATGGGTAAGAACTTTATCAATTCAATGAACGGTGCTTTTGATAATTGGAAACCTAAAAAACGTTACACGATGGGGAAAGTATGAAGAAATTTGTTTTAATGATTGCACCATTCAATACTCGTAGTGGTTATGGAGATCACGCAAGGTCAATATTTTATTCCATAATGGATAGAGATGATTTAGATATTAAATGTATTGATGTCAAATGGGGTAGTACTCCAAGAAATCATTTAAATCCTGAAGTTCCACGGCATAAAAAACTCTTGGGTACGTTCATTGATGGGAATAACATTAAAGAACAACCTGACGTATTGATTGATATTAGAATACCAAATGAATTCTCAAATGGGGCAAAATTCAATATTGGAATCACGGCTGGAGTTGAAACTGATATAGTTTCTCCTGAGTTTTTGGCTGGTATGAATAAAATGGACTTGAATATAGTACCATCTAATTTTACAGCACAAACATTTCAAAAATGTAATTACGATAAGATGGAAGAGAAACCTGATGGTTCAAAACAAAAAGTAGCTCAAATTAAGTTAGAGAAACCAATTGAAGTATTGTTTGAGGGCGTTGATACATCCGTATATTATCCAATGGATAGGCATGAACTAAAATCAGAATTTACAGACGAATTAAATGACTTAATTAAAGAAGATATGGCTTATCTTCATGTAGGTCAATGGGGTAAAGGTAAGTATGGAGAAGATAGGAAAAATATACCATTGATGATTAAATGTTTCTTACAGGCATTTGCAAATAAACCCAAATCACCTGCATTAGTATTGAAAACAAGTGGTGCTAATTTTTCTGTTTTGGATAAAGCTGAACTTGTTAAAAATATTAATCAAATTAAAGATGAATTTTCACAAATAGATAACGTACCAAATATTTATTTAATACATGGTGATTTGACTATTGAAGAGATGTCTTTATTATATAATAACCCTAAGATAAAAGCCTTTTTAACTTGTACACATGGAGAGGGTTATGGTAGACCAATGGCTGAGGCAACTTGTTGCGATTTACCAGTCATCGCTTCTAATTGGAGTGGTCATTTGGATTTCCTAAGTGATTCAGAATCATTACTGATTAATGGTAGTTTAACTGAAGTTCCAGACTCTATGATATGGGAGCCAATTATTGTTAAACCATCAAAGTGGTTTAGTGTCAATGAAGCTGATGTAGTTAGAAAATTGAGAATGTTTTATAAAAAACAAGGATTAATAACCAAGAAGGCAAAACGATTAGGTAAGAAAAATAGACGAGAATTTTCATTAAAGGCTATGGCAAATAAATTTAATAAAACACTTGATAATGTTTTAACTCACATACCACAACCAGTTAGTTTGAAATTACCTAAGTTGAAAAAGATAGGTAATGACACACCAAGTCAACCAGCAAAGATAAAACTACCTAAATTAAAGAAGATAACGTGATGAATCCCATGACTTTGCGGGTAACTTGCCCCTGTTGTTTGTTAGATGATATTGATATTGATGATTCGTTAGTATTGCTTGGTGATGATGAACAGAATATGCAATGTTTACATTGTGGTTTTGCTTCAAATAGAGCAATGAAATCACATATTGATAATAATCCATTTCCACAAGAGTTTAAAGACGTATGTAGGAATTTAAGTGATAGGTGGTGGGCACCATCGGTTTTTACAACTGAAAATTACATGGTAGTTCCGTTGGTGGAAAAGAAAGTATTGAAGTGGAGATTATTTGCTCAAACTGATCCAGAAACCGAAGTCTTAGTTCCGCATTTTAGTGATGCGTACAAAATGGTAGAAAAATTGGAGAAAACACTTGGCGACCAGATACAACAATCGTAAGATAATTCTATCAGAACAAACATTACCTATTGGTAAGATATTACCTGGTATGATTGTGACGTTTAATTATTCGGAATCAGGTGTTAAGGATCCAAGACCTGTTTTATTATTCTTACATCGTGATAAAGAAACTAACTTACTAGAGGGTTTGAATATTAATTATATTAATGCAAGTAAGGTGAAAAAACTATTTAAAGTTATTGATATGAAAAAAACTGAAGTGGATGAAAGGGAAAATCTAATATCATTAAAGGAAGAGTATTTTAGGATACAAATAGCTAACCCAAAGAAACGTTCTGCTATGACTACCAAAAGATTTTATTCAGATATCGTTAGTGCTGATAATGTATTTAAACAAGCATATCGTAGTTACAAAACAACTAAGTTGACAGCACTAAAGGTTACGAATATTAAATTAAACATGGTTGGCATTAGTGAAGATTAGTTATTCCATATTAACTCATAACGAAACGAATTCATTAGAGAAGTTACTAAAGTTCTTAATCAAGTGGAAACAACCTGAAGATGAGATTGTAATACTTGATGATTATTCTGATGATAAAAAAACAAAACAATTATTAGATTTCTATGTATCTGCACACGATATAGTATTTGAACAACGAAATCTATTGGGTGATTTTGCTTCACAGAAGAATCATCTAAAAGGTATGTGTAGTGGAGATTATAGTTTTAACCTTGATGCTGATGAGATGATAAGTCTTTGGTTGATAAAAAACATACATAGTATTGTTGAAGAGAACGAAATTGATTTAATTTACTTACCAAGAATAAATACAGTAGATGGTTTAACTGAACAACATGCTAAATATTGGCATTGGAATGTTAATGATGATGGTTGGGTTAATTTTCCTGATTGGCAAGGTCGAGTATTTCGTAATAGACCAAATATAAAATGGGAAAAACCTGTACATGAGATGTTGATTGGGTTTCAGACGTATTCACACTTACCTACGGAAAAACCCTTTTGTATATTACATCATAAGACGATTGAAAAACAAGAACAGCAAAATGAAAAATATGCGGGGATTATAAGATGATATGAAAAATGTTGTAATATTTCAAGATTTTGTTAATGATATTACCTATGGTCATCAATGGCAACAAGAAGAGTTATTTAAATACTTTCGGGCTCAAGTAGATAACAGTTTAAATTTAGGTTGGGCTCCTGAAGATATCGTTATATGTACAAATTTAGGATTTGAATATAAAGGTGTTTCAATAATTAGATTGGAACATGAATGTAGATTTAATAAGTATTTTAATAAACAATATGGAATCTGGGAATTATTAGATAAAAAATTAATTGATGAGCCATTTTGGTTTCATGACTTTGATGATTGGCCTTTACAAAAATTTGAATTCCCAACATTTGATGGTGATATAGGAATGGGTAAATATATCAACGGAGAACAATGGAATACAGGTTCTATATTTGTAAAACCTAGTAGTGTTGATATATGGGCATTGATTATAGAATTCATGAAAGAAAATAAAAATCATCCTGCAGTAGATAATAAAGGCGATGAGAACATAGTAAACATGGTACATAATTTATATCCAGATATTCAACATAGATTTACATTACTAAATAATCAATATAATGTAGGTTGTACCCAATTTGATATGAGATATAATTCGGCTACCAAACCAATATATGTCGGAGCATTTAAACCAGATCATAAGGAAATAAGTTATTTTCAAGAAAAGGGATTGATATCAGATAGTTTAATGGAAGTGTTCGAGAGATATGAATTGTTGAGTCATAATGAAAATTAGAGAAAATAAATGAAAATATTAATTACAGGTGTAGCTGGTTTGTTAGGTTCAAGGCTGGCTGATTGGATAATAGAAAATACAGATCATAAAGTTATTGGAATAGATGATTTAAGTGGGGGGTATATTAATAATGTTCATAAAGATGTGGGTTTTTATAAATTTGATTTGGTAGAGGGGGATCAATTAAATCATGTTTTTGAAAGGGAAATGCCTGATATAGTTTATCATTTTGCCGCTTATGCCGCGGAAGGATTAAGTCCTTTTATGCGAACTTTTAATTATAAAAATAATTTGATTTCCACGGCTAAGATAATAAATTGTTGTATTAATTATGAAATAAAGAGGTTAATATTTACTTCCACTATGGCGGTGTATGGGCACGGCAACCCACCCTTTGATGAAGAAGATGTACCTACTCCCATTGACCCGTATGGTATAGCAAAGTATGCTTGTGAGATGGACATTCAAGTAGCGGGCGAACAACATGGTTTAGATTGGTGTATAATTAGACCACATAATGTTTATGGTATTAAACAAAATATTTGGGATAAATATAGAAATGTTTTGGGTATTTGGATGTGTCAGTATATGAATGGAGAACCAATGTCAATTTTTGGTGATGGTGAACAAAAAAGAGCATTCAGTTTTATTGATGATACCCTTGAACCTTTATGGAAATCTGGGATTCAAGAAAATTGTTCAAAACAAATTATTAATTTAGGTGGAATGGAATTTTATACTATCAATGAAGCAAATAAAATTTTACGAGATGTCATAGGAAATGGCAAAAAGGTTCATAAAGAACCAAGACATGAAGTTAAAAATGCACATCCAACATGGCAGAAATCAGTAGAGTTATTAGAATATGAAGATGTAACATTATTATATGATGGATTAAAACAAATGTGGGATTGGGCTCAAAGCCAACCTAATAATACAAGAAAATTTTGGGAAAGTTATGAAGTAGAAAAAGGTATTTATGAATTTTGGAAAAAATAATTAAATGAAAACACTAGCAGTTATATATAATCATAATCTTCCTGGGATGACAGATAATTTGTGGGAAGCTTTAAAACCACATGAAAGGGATGACTATGATTTGATTCTTATTGATAATGGTTCTACTGATGATGGTAAGTCTAAATATACAACACACGAAACAGGACAGAATACATACTTCGGTGGTGCACTCAATATAGCTTTAGATTTCTTTACGATGTCGGGCACTTACGATAGTTTATTATCATTAAATAATGACCTTGTACTTCAAGGTGATAATTTTATAAACACTCTTAGACAGGAGATGTTTAATGGTGATTATAAAATAATATCGCCGTGTGTATTGCAGGTTGAAAAACAATGTAAGTGGAAATACATGCATTGTTGGAACGCAGATAGTACACGAGATGTCAAGTGGGTGGATTTTCAAGCACCACTTATGCACAAAGATTTTATAAATCATATTAAACAATTTCCTGATGAGTTAATTTACGGATGGGGACAAGATGCTTTATCTGGTATTATTTGTGAGAAAAAAGGTTGGAAAGTTGGTGTTGTCGATAGATGTCCTGTGATACATCATTCTGCTCATACATATAAGAGTGGTAAGAGTGATTTAGATTTACAAACTTATTGTCAAAATGCTGAAAGAGGTATGTTTGGTTATATGGAGTCGATGGGATTGATGGACAAGTTTATGGAATTTAGAAAGTTATCGGCTGAGTATAGATATGAGTAAAAATATTGTAGTTATAACTTCAATGCCTGGTGCGGTAGATATTTCATATCAACAATATTGTTTTAATACTTGGGAATGGTGGTGTAAGAAAAATAATGTAGAATTATTTATTTTAGATAAACCATTATCAGATACTAGTTTTATGAAACCCACATGGCAGAGATGGTATGTTTTTGATATACTTGAGGCTAATGGTATAAATTGCGATAAGGTAGCAGCAATTGATGTGGATACTATGGTTAGGTGGGATTGTCCAAACTTTTTTGATTTAACAGAAGATAAGTTTTCGGTTGTTATGGATCAAGATAATATAGGTTGGGTAAAACAAAGTTTGGATGGTTATAAAAAGTTTTTTAAAGATATTGAAATACATTGGTTAGATTATTTTAATACTGGGTTTGTAGTTATGTCAAAAAGACATAGAAAAATATGTAATAGAATTATAGATTTTTGGGATAAAAATAATGAACAACTTATTCATTTACAAAATACAATCTCAAAAGGAACAGATCAAACACCAGTTAATTATATAGTGAAGGGTTCAGAATTTGATGTTAAATATTTACCAAAGACATTTAATTTAACACATTTTGATAGAAAAGAAATATTGAATGATTTAGTATTTATTGATTGTGGTTATGTTTGGCATTTTAATGGTTTTGATAAGAGTTGGAGACATCCTTTAATGCAGCAAACTTGGGATAAAATAAAGGGTAACTATGAAAACTAAATTTGCAATAGGTTGTTTAGTTCAATGGTACGAGATAGAAATCGTAGGAGAATATATTGAAAGTTTAAAACAATCTTTAAAACACCTGGATAATAGTGAAATAATTGTTGATTTTACATTTAATGTGAATCAGATGCTAGAAAAGGTGGATGAATCTATTATTACATTAGATGAACTAACCGAAAAATTCAGAGTTATGGCTAATACTTTATATGATCATTCATTTGACTGCACAGTTCATTGGAGAATTAATGATGATTTTATAACGATAGCTGATTATCGTAGATGGTTTCTTGATGAGTATTGTACAAAGGTTGATGTATTGATACAAGGTGAAACTGATGCTTTAATACCTAAACAAACATTTACAGTATTAGATATGTTACATCAACAAGTTAAGAATACTACACCTAAATATTTAGCAACTTTTGGTATAAATAAAATGTGGGATGATTCTTGGAAACCATTGGAACATGTTGATTTTACGGATAAACCATTTATTCACGATGATGAAGATAATTGGTGGAGTATTAGGTATACAATGAATATTGATGAGATGAATAAATTTAATGATGAAGTAGAAGATTTGGACATTGTTAATATAAAACCACATAAATTTAATGGTTGTGGATTTGTGATAAGTTCAGATGCTGTTAAGTCTGGAGTAAATATACCAAGAGGTACATTTTTTATTGATGATACTGCTTTAGGTCATATGGCTCAAAAAGTTTTACCCGATATACCACAATATCATTTTAGGAATATTTTAATTGTACATAATAGAAAACATCCTAAAAAAAGATCTTGGATATTAGGTGAAAATGATGTAAATTATATAGATGATAAACGAAAGTCAACTGATTGGTATACGATAGCAAATGAATTTTGTAAGATAAATGATGCTAATATATTTAATCCCAATTTTAAATTTTATACTTGGGATGATGTTTGGGAAAAAATAAAAGGTACAAAATGAAATCATTAAAAGAAATTTATCAAAATTATAAACAATCTGGTAATGTTGGACATGGGGATAAGGGTACAATACATAGCTATATTGAAAAGTACGAAATGTTGTTTTCTAAATTTAGAAATAAACCAATTAACATATTAGAAATTGGTATAGCCTATGGTGAATCATTGAGTATGTGGCAAGAATATTTTTCTTCAGATTCTTGTATATATGGAATAGATAATCAAGATAGAGAATTTCAGAAAAATCGCCTAACTGATAATATGATTGTTATGTTTGGTGATGCTACTAAACCAGATATACTAAAATATTTGTCTATGTTGGAAAATCCAACATTTGATATAATAATTGATGATGCTTCTCATTGGTATCAAGATCAAACAGCAACCTTTAATATATTTAAGTCAAAAATGAATCCAGGTGGAATATATGTTATTGAAGATGTTGGGCACATAAGTGAAGAAGGTGTTAGGGAACACTTTGAATCATTGGATAATTTCGATGAAATTTTTATAGGTGATAATATTCAGACAAAAGCAGATGATGTATTGGCTGTATATAGATTTTAATTAATTATAGGTAATAGAATTATGAAAAGAGCATTAATAACAGGTATAAATGGGATGGACGGTAGTCACTTAGCTGATTTACTTTTAAGTAAAGGTTATAAAGTATATGGTATGGAAAGGCGTTCTTCATCTAAAAATAGAATAAATACATATCATCTTGAAGGTAAGATAAATTTTATCAATGGAGACTTGTCAGATCAAAATTCATTGTTAAGGTGTTTGAGGGAGTCCGATCCAGATGAAATTTATAACTTAGCATCTCAATCATTTGTTGGTGAGAGTTGGAATACACCAGAACAAACAAGTGATGTTACAGGTCTTGGTGTGCTTAGAATGTTAGAAGCTATAAGAGAGTATGGAAAACCAATTAAGTTTTACCAAGCTTCTACATCAGAAATGTTTGGTAAGATGGAGAAGTTTGCAAATGAAAATACACCATTTTATCCAAGAAGCCCTTATGGGGTTGCCAAACTTTATGGCCATTGGATTACTACAAATTATCGTGAATCTTATGATATGTTTAATGTTTGCGGAATATTGTTTAATCATGAATCAGAACGTAGGGGGATAGAATTTGTAACTCGAAAGATTACAGATGGGGTTGCTAGAATACAGTTGGGATTACAAGATAAGGTTGTGTTGGGTAATTTGGATACTAAAAGAGATTGGGGATATTCTCCAGATTATGTTGAATCAATGTGGTTAATGATGCAACAGGATAAACCAGACGATTATGTTGTTGCGACTGGAAAAACACATTCTCTTGGGGAATTTTTAGATTGTTCATTTAAAAATATTGGTATAACGGATTGGAGTAAATATGTTGGACAGGATCCAAGATATATGAGACCAGCGGATGTATTTTACTTGGCTGGAGATGCTACAAAGGCTAAAGATGTGTTGGGGTGGCAACCAAAAACAACTTTCGAAGAGTTAGTTAGTAAAATGGTTAGTAGTGATATAACTCGTTTATCGGAATAAGAAATGAGCTTACGAGTTTTTTATAGAATATCTGATGCTGGTTATAATAAAGTTAAACCTGATTATGTTAATAATGAAAATTGTTTAAAAAATTGTGTTAAACATTTTGGGAAGGATATTGATATAATCGCTGATAATGTTTCCGATGATACATTTGAAATGGTAAAAAAATATGTTCCAATTAGTAAAATTCAGAGAACTAATATTAAGGGTGGTAACGCGGGTAGTTTTACATTACTATTTGAGCAAGCACTTTTACTTGAAGATGAAACGATTGTTTATTTTTTAGAAGATGATTATCTACATAGGGGAAATTCAGCAAAGATTTTACTTGAGGGGTTTGAGTTGGAAAGTGATTATGTAACATTATATGACCATCCAGATAAATATATTCTAGCAGAAGATGGTGGGAATAAATTTAATATAGGAGGTCCCGAAGAGACAAGAGTTTATTGTAGTAAATCAACTCATTGGAAAATAACAAATAGTACAACGCTTACTTTTGCGTCTAAAGTAAAAACTTTAAAAGAAGATGCATCTATAATTCGCGAATATACATCTGGATTTCATCCCGAAACACATGAAGAGACTGGTAAGGCTTATGATCATTCTATGTGGGTGTATGGGTTGACTGGAAAGGGTAGAAAATTGATTAGTCCTATACCTGGTTATTCTACACATGGGGAGATTCCTTGGTTATCAAATTTTATAAATTGGGAGAATGAATAAGATGTCAAAAATAGTCATAACAGGTGGTTTGGGTTATATTGGTACACAATTATCTAAACTATACATAGAAGAAAATTTACAACATGAAGTACATATTGTAGATCGTAAATTTTTACCCGAAAGAGTAAAAGAGTTAAAATCTTGGGGATTTAAATACCACCAATCAGATTTATTAGATAAGAAATTTTTTAAAGGTTTATTAAAAGATGCGGATGTAGTATATCATCTCGGTGGAGTTACTGATGTTGCTTATGTAAAGGCCGAATCCAATGATAAACAAGATAGAGAAATTCGTGAGGTTGGGGTTACCGGAACAAGTAATGTAATCGAGTCGGTTGGTGAGAATACAAAAGTTATATTTCCATCAACTCATGTTGTTTACGAAGGATTGGACGAAACTCTTTTTGATATACCTGAGGATGAAAAAACTTGTCCAATATTAACTTATTCAAAAGGAAAGGTTCAGTCAGAAATAGATTTAGGAAAATCAGCAGTTAATTATATAGTATTGAGATTAGGTTCTGTTTATGGTTATGGTGGGGATTCTATGAGAATTAATATAATGCCTAATCTATTTTCTAAAATGGCAGCAACTGGTAATCCAATAAAACTATTCGGCGGTGGTGTTCAATGGAAATCACTTGTATCATTGTTTGATGTAGCTCGTTGTATGAAATTTATGGCAGAACGAGATGATATTCAAAGAGAGACATTTCACTTACGAAATGAGAATATGTCAGTTAAACAAGTCGCTGATATTTGTAAAGAGTTTGTTCCTGCTCTTGACTTAACAGAAACCGATGATGAGATTCCTAATCTTGGTTATACTTTATCAAATAGAAAACTACTTGATACTGGATTTGAGTTTAGAAATAATATTCGAGATGATATAAAAGGTATGATTGATGCATGGTCAGATAGTTCAGTTTCAAGAGATGTATTGGAATATAAATTTGCTGGTGGTAAAGAGTTTGTAGATGAACGAGGTCGTATTACTAATTACGAGTTACCTGAACCTATTAATTGGATTGGTTGGATAGAGTCTAAAAAAGGTACGGTAAGAGCTAACCATTGGCATCCAATACAACAACAAAAGTGTATCTTGATTAGTGGTAGATATATTAGTGTGTTTAAAGATTTGAAAACACCTAACGCTCCAATGACTACTCAACTTATGGAACCAGGTGATGTGGTAGTAACTGAACCACAAGTTGCACATACAATGGTATTCCTTGAAGATTCATTGTTTCTAAATCTTGTGAATGGCGAGAGAGAACATGAAAACTTTGGTAAACATACAATACCATATGAGTTAGTGGACGAAAGAATGAGAGTTGAATTACTTAAACATTATAAACCAGAATGTAGGAGTTGTGGTAATTCAAGATTGGAATGTGTTGTATCACTTGGAAATTCACCATTGGCAAATAATTTATTGAATGATGAAAATCAAGAAGATGAATTATATCCATTACAAATGAACTATTGTCCTGAATGTTATAATTGTCAATTATCTCATTCAGTTCCAAGAGAGAAAATGTTTAATGAGTATCTATATGTATCATCTACTGCAGAAACATTTAGAAAACACTTTTCAGATGCCGCTGATTCACTTACAGAACAATTTGGTTTGGAAGAAGGTTCTCTTGTGGTTGATATTGGTAGTAATGATGGGGTGTTTCTAAAACCACTTCAAGAGAAAGGTATAAGTGTATGTGGAGTTGAACCTGCAAAGAACTTATCCTATCTTGCAGAACAAAATGGAGTTCCAACTATCAATGGATATTTTGAAGATGATTCTACTATAAGTCAGATTAAACAAGAGGTAGATTTAGTAACGGCATTTAATGTATTTGCACATTCAGATAATCTCGAACAGATTACCAGAAATGCATTTCAGATAATGAAACCGGATGGTCATTTTGTAATCGAAGTTCAGTATTTGTATGATACATTAAAGGATGTAACTTTTGATAATATTTATCACGAACATTATAACTATTGGAGTGTTTTATCACTTAATAATTTCTTTAAAAATCTTGGATTGCAAATTTTAAATGTAGAAAATGTTGATACTCATGGTGGTTCAATAAGAGTTTATGTGGGTACTCAAGATCATCTCGTTAATTCATCCGTATCTGAATTTATAAAGAAAGAAAGAGAATTTGGATTAGACAAGTTAGAAACTTATAAAGAATTTGCACGAAAAGTAGAGAAGTGTAAAGAAGATTCAATTTCTAAAATTAAAACTCTTAAAGATGGTGGTAAGTCAATAGTAGGTTATGGTTCACCAGCAAAGGCTACAACTGTTTTAAATTATTATGGAATAGATAGTAACTCCATTGATTATATTATAGAAGATAATGAACTAAAACATGGTAAGTTGTTACCTGGAGTAAGAATACCGATTCAAGGTAAAAATGGTGTATTAGATGAGAATCCACCAGATAATATATTGGTATTGGCATGGAACTTCTTTGATTATATCAAAGAAAATAATCAAGAATTAGTAAATAGAGGATGTGAGTTTATAACTTTAAAATGAAAAATAAAAAAATATTAATGATAGGCGGCACAGGCGCTTTAGGTAAAACTTTGATTAAAAGATATTATGATGATAATGAGATAATTGTACTTTCAAGAGATGAGCATAAACATTATCATTTATTAAAAGACTATCCAAATATAAAATCAGTTGTCGGTGATATTAGAGATAAAGCCGCGGTTATGAATGCTTTGTTAAGATTTAATCCTAATGTGGTTATTAATGCAGCTGCTCTAAAACATGTACCTATGTGTGAAGCTAATCCATATGAAAGTGTAAAGACAAATATAGTAGGGCATCAGAATGTTATTGAATGTGTAGGTTCACATAAAACTATAGAGACTTTAATATTTGTATCTACTGATAAAGCTTGCAAACCTATAAATATATATGGTATGTGTAAAGCTATAAGTGAACAATTGTATGTTGGTTATGCGAAGCAACAAAAAGATACCAAAGTTGTATTGGTTAGATATGGTAATGTATTGGAATCAACGGGATCAGTTATTCCATATTTTAAAGATTTGTTGGAAGATGGTGTGGATTATTTGCCCATAACTCATTTTGATATGACTAGATTTTTATTAACGTTAGAACAAGCTACTGATTTAATTGAATGGGCTTATGAGTATGATGATTCGCACGGCAAGATTGCCGTACCAAAAGTCAAATCACTTAAAGTTACAGATATTGCTAATGTTTTGATAGCTAGTTATGAGTTGGATGTAAAGTTAAGAGGAGTTGGAATTAGACCAGGTGAAAAATTACATGAAGAAATGGTTTCTTCCGAGGAATGGATGAGAACAGAAGAACTTGATAACTTTTTTTTGATAGGCAACAAGAATATAAATGTAGAACAGCATTCATATAATTCGTTTGATTATTTAATGGATAGTTCTGACGCCCATAAATTTCTACGAGACAGCGGAGTTATATAAATGAAAGTAGGAATAACAGGCGGAGAAGGTTTCATAGGATATCACACATATACTTATTTTAAGTATGCTACGGATTTTGAACTTATTAAATTAAATAGGGATTTTGCAAATGATAAAAGATTAAAGGAATGTGATTGGGTTATTCATTTAGCAGGTATGAATCGAGGTGATGATACGGAAATATATAATACTAATATTGATTTGACATCCAAATTGTTAAGTAATATTGCAGATAAAACAAAAATAATATTCGCTTCATCTGCTCAGGCTGATAATGAATCTTCATATGGGAAATCTAAAAGAGAATGTGAAAATATGATAATGGATAATTCTCCTAATCATAAAATATTAAGGTTAGTAAATGTATTTGGACCATTCGGTAAACCTAATTATAATTCTTTCATAGCTACATTTTGCTATAAGTTATGTAATGATGAACAACCAACAATTATAACTGATAATGAAGTTGAGCTTGTATTCGTAACTGATGTTGTCAAAGAATTTGAGTCAGTAATTAATAAAGATCTTTATATAAAATCTACAATAAAGATAAAAGTTTCAGAAGTATTGGAAACATTGAGTTCATATAAAAATAATTATCTTACTAGTGGTTCAATAGGAAAGTTAGATAAAGGATTTTATTCAAACTTATTTAATACTTTTAGGTCTTATATGAAATCGGAGGACAGATTAATATCTACTACTCTTCATGAAGATGAGCGAGGAGGCTTAACAGAGCTAGCTTCTGTTAGTATGTCGGAGGGGCTAGTTTTTACTTCTGATACAAATCCTAAATTTAAAAGGGGAGAACATTTTCACACACGAAAATTTGAAAGATTTTGTGTTGTTGGGGGTGAAGCAATTATAAGAATGAGAAAAATTGGGGATGATAAGATAGACGAGTATAAGGTATCGAGTGATGAAATAAAAGTAATAGATATGCCAGTATTTTATACTCATCATATTGAGAATATTGGTAAGGGATTACTTAGAACTGTATTTTGGATCAGCGAGCTTTTGAATGAAGATGACGCGGATACTTATTATGAAAAGGTTGCTAATGTCTAAATTAAAAACTATTGATATATGTGCTGAGTTTGGATATGAAATTGCATGTTCAATTCCTTATGCTTATTGGTTACATGAGCGTGGAGAATTAGGTGGTGTTGTTACTTGTATTGGAATGAAACCATTTTATTATTTTTGTGATAATGTTGAAGAAAAATATAAATTTAGAAGTATGGATAATTTTACAAATGGTGTTCAAAATTTACCTAACGGTTGGATTCATCATAATGCAGTTGCTAACTTTGGAAGAGATTATAATGACTTGACCGATGGTGAAAAAGTAACAGCAAATGGGTGGTTGGATTATTCACAATGGGAGTGTCCACCATTTAAAGAAATTTATTTTGATTCTACATTAGATTTACCGGAAAAATATATTATCATTTCTAATAGATATAATTTAGAGCATGGTGATCCACCAATAGGGCATTTTGATATAGAATCTTTATATAATTTATTTGAATATTTTAAAAACAATGGATATAATGTAGTATACAAAAGACCAAAAAATACAGAGTTTGCTACTGATTCTAACGAACTTTTAGATTTAGACATAACTGCTAATGTTGATGGTTATGGTCTTATGACAGATTATGAATTGGTTAATCATTATGATAATGTATTTTTAATGGACGATTTGATTTCTGAAATAGGAAGAGGATATAACGAAAGTCAATTAAATATATTTGCTAGGTCATCTGGATTTGTATCTATGGGTGGTGGTTCTAGTATATTGTGCAGTAGCTTTGGAAAGCCAGTAGTTATCTATGTAAACACATCTTGTGATATTAGACCAGGTTATTTTGATAAAAATTCTTATTTTAGAAAATTATCTAATGCTCCAATATATCCAGTAGTTGATAAAAAAGATGATATAATCAATAGAGGTTATAGGGATTATAGTGAAGTTTATAAAAATATAAAAGAGGTATTTAAATGCATAAAATAACATCAGTAATACCAACCTTTAATAATTTACCATTTTTAAAACTAACGGTAAAATCCGTTAGACAAAATTGTTATTACAATGATATGCCTATCTTTATCTTTGCTGAGAATTGTACTGATGGTACTAATGAATGGTTAGCGGAGAACGCTGACGAACTTGGAATTGAATACTATATAGAGACTGGTATGGATAGGGACGACCAACGAGGTATAGGTGGCGGTATTGATTTATGTGTCAGTAAAGTGAAAACAGAGTTTGTCAATATATTACATTCAGACTTTTGGGTAGGACCTAATCAAGACATTGAATTATTGAAATTATACGATGATATAGAACCAGGTGAAAGATTGATTGCTTCGTCATTTAGGATACAACCAAATATATTTCCAAATGATCCCGACTATCGACCTGGTACGGTGTTCGTTCCATTTGAACAATTTGGTGAACATGAGGATAATTTTGAACAGAATTATTTTGATGATTGGGCTGCTGAATTTACAAATGATAATGATGTACGAGTTAGGAAAGCCGGTGGAGCTGGATACTTTTGTAGGGTAGAAGACCATATTAATATGGGTGGGAATGATCCAAGATTTGAACCGATGTATTGGGAAGATAAAGATTTATTTATGAGAATGCAAATGGAAGACTATAAGTTCATAATGACAAGTAAATCTCTTATCTGGCATTTCACATCAAGAACATCAAGGTTTCCCGATGGTACAAAGACCTTAGATAATAATAAAAGACCACCACATTTAGTGGAGTGGGAGAGAAGAGCAACACAAAGATTTATCGAGAAGTGGGGTAGATTACCCGAAGAAAATGAAGATAGTTTTGTTGTACCAATAACTAATACAAATAACCCAAATAAAATAGAGTGGCCGTTTAAATGAATGAGAAAGTAATAAGTTTCATACAACCATCAAGAAACAATTTAAAATACCTAAAGTGGGCCTACACATCAATACGGAAGAATTTGGGGTATATACACGAGATATGTATGGCAGATGACGCTTCTACCGAAGAATTTTTGCTAATCAGTTTGAAGAAAATTGGAGTGATTTTTTAAATATTTGATATTTATTATTGAAGTGAATAAACGAATAGGTGAATAAAATGAAAAAGAGAGTATCATATAATATATCTAAAGATTTGTTGGAAAAGTTGGATTCAATATCCAGAAATGAATTACCAAATAAATCTTTATTAGTAGAACAATTATTGGAGAAATGGCTTGAGTCACGTAAATTACAAAAAAAGATGTAATAATTGTAATAAAGAACAATGTTATAAGACTATAATTGGATTAAACATTGCAATTAAAAATGATACATATTGTAAAAGTTGCAGTAATAAAATTACTGCTAATGGTAAACATTTCAAGTCACATTCAGAAAAAACAAAGAAAGTATTAAGAATTAAGGCATTGGAACAATTTAAAAATGGTATGCCGACGAAAACAAGATTAAAAATAAGAGTCGCCACCACTGGTGAAAAAAATCCATTTTTTAGGAAACGACATTCAGAAGAAACAAAATTTCATTGGAGAAAAATTAGAAAGGGTCAATTTGCTGGGGGGAAACACCCCATGTATGGGAAGCATCATTCTGCTAAAACTATTGAAAAGATTAAAGAAAATATGCCAGATATGAGTGGGGATAAAAATCCATCTAAAAGACCGGAAGTTAGGAAAAAACTTAGATTAAAGGCTATTGAACGAATGAATAGGCAGAATGTTGTACCATCATATAACGAAAATTCAATCCCTATTATAGAAAATTATGGGAAAGAAAATGGGTACAATTTTCAACATGCTACAAATGGTGGTGAAGTTCAAGTTATTGGGTATTTCGTAGATGGATATGACAAAGAAAAAAATGTGGTTATAGAATATTACGAGAAATGGCATAAAAGACAAATAGAACGAGATGAACGAAGAAAACAAGAAATAGTTGATTTTCTTAATTGTAAATTTATAATATTAAAAGAAACAAAGGTGGGCTATGATGAATATATCTATAATAACACCCAGTAGAAATAATTTAGTTTATTTAAAGTGGAGTTA
>Ga0257117_1000850_pt1 | contig 20775 bp, 21 predicted proteins | sample SI112_135mmetaG_FD_190157 | JGI IMG/M metagenome (GOLD analysis project Ga0257117, IMG submission 190157) | Marine microbial communities from Saanich Inlet, British Columbia, Canada - SI112_135m | ecosystem: Environmental > Aquatic > Marine > Inlet | place: Canada: British Columbia | collected... | reverse complement strand
CAGATCATGCATTAAGAGAAGCTAGCTTCAGTTGTTTAACAAGCACAATGGGTGGTGAGTTAGGAATTGAAGTTTATCAAGCAGCCTCTGAGTGGAATGAAACCAGAACTCAAGAATTTGACCGAGCGAGAAAAGAAGCTGGAGGGAAATTAGATTTTGTTGCTGCAACAAAAGAAGCGGCTGACCACATTTTGAACACAATACCTCAATAACTAGGATGGAGTTAACTTGAAAGTGGGATTCGTTTCTCTTATAATCGTGGTGGTTTTGGACATATCAAGATAGAAATTTACAGAAGATTGGAGTGCGGTCATTTTACTAGAAACAAACCAGCCATATTACTAACAATGAAAATTTTAGAGATATAATAGATGCTCAAAATAAAGCTTTTTTTAGAATCTGAGGCAAACTTACCGATTTTTGAGTCTATCATTAGTTGAAATTCATTTTTATTAAGATACTCGCTGAAATAAGACTCACCTGACAAACAATTTGTAAGAAAAGAATTAGCATAGCTTTGTGACCATAGTCTAAATAATTTATAACCCCGATGTAATATGCTCCTATAAAAGAATAAAAAATGAAACTTACCTTGATTTAATATCAAAACGGCACTAAAAAATCTCAAAATGAACCCATTAAGCTAATAACTTTGTTTTAAATCTTTAAAATTTTAGTGGAGGGAGTACTAGGACCACATTCCAGATTCATCAACTTCAACCTTATTGATTTAGGGACAAAGTGTGTTTGAAAGTACCATCCTCAATAATTTTTATTTTCTAAAGCGCTTACAACTTACTTAAAAAGGGCTTATTTATCAATTTGTGTTAATTATTGATACCTGCTATGCATTTTTAAGCTAGAATGTGGCTAATGGATACTTATTTGGAGAAAATATGAAAAGCTCCGCAGCTAGGAAATTTGAAGAGGATTCTTCAGAAGAATTCATTTTTGGAATCAAAGACTATCTTTTTCTCAACGATTTAGAACAAAAACTTGATCTGTCTCCAACAGGCAACCTATCTTTTCATTGGGCCGACTGGAGAAAGACTTGTATATTTAAGAAGGCCCTCGCCATTAATTCCAAAGAGTGTGCTGAGGCCAAAGAAGAATTAGATAGAGCACTAGAAGAATTAAAAGGTTTGAAGGCCTGGGTTACAAGAAAAGGGGAAGTACTGGAGGTCAGTTACTACGATCTTTACTATAGCTACCTTGATCCACGAATGAGACTTACTTGGTTTGATAGTGATGAAGAGTCGGACTTACAAGTTTCATTAGTTAATAAGTCGGGACCATTTTTCGGCCTTGATACTATGAGGTGGTTTGACCATAAAATCTATCATCAGTTTATTTTTTGGAAAATCTTCCAAAAAGGGCTACCCATGAGAGAGTTCAGAGTAAGGTTTAACTCCGCTCTTGCCTCAAGGGGGAGTGATGGAAATTGGCACCAAGATCTTCTTTGGATAAAACAAATGTCTGAGAACGGTTTTGTTATTGAAATTAGAGATAAAAAAAGTTTTGACAGAATTATTTTAGATGAAAAAATTGAACTATCTTTAAACCTTGAACATTTTAAAGGGTGTTTAGTCCCCAACGTGGAAGTGATTCAAAATCATTTTGGTCGTCTTGATAGTAATCTCTTTTCATTTGACAGTGAACAAGCAACAGCTTCTATTAACGTAAATCAAATTGCTAAAAGATTTGAAAATAAATCGGTTGATCGATTTTCATCATTTAGGGAATATCATATATTCATACCCTTTTCAGATATTTCATTTCAACATATTGAGGACCGAGAGTTATTACCTCAATTTGTAAAAAATTTAGAAAACCTTCTTTTGAAAGAATTAGAAGATTGATTTTATTGGGGGTCGTCCCTAAGTTTTGTGGAGCTAGTGCTTTGGTGCTTATGAGTTTCGAGTGCTACTATTTCAAGGTCAGGTTTTATCTCTAAGAGAAGCTCTCTTGTTTTTCCAAAGGCCACTTCGTTACAAATACGAGGCACTATATAGATTCCCTTAAGTGAAGTAATTAAATTAGCGAAATCAACCCAAGAGTGGATATTGTAAAACGAATCGTCTCCAATCAATAGGTATTTTTGCTCACAATTGATTTGTGGAAGCCAGTTGACCGTTGGGTTTGGTACAGCACAAAGTGCAAATTTGAGATAAAAATGAAGATTTTTATGTGGCAGTTTCTCTGCTATTTTTTTCACAACGCTATATAGATCAATCTTTTCTAACTCTTTTTGAGGATTATGGTCTGGAACTACAACCACATTGCCAATTTTGAGACCTTGCCTGATACATTCAATATGGCCAACATGCAGTGGATTAAAACTTCCGCCATAGATAATGAGTTTTTGATACTGGGTATTGTGTGCAATTCCAAGTGGACTGATTTCGCTAATAGCGATTAGCAGGCATCTATTTTGCTCTTTTGAAAACTCGGGCAAGCAGGCGATGCTAACATAGTTCTGCTCATTTAAACTTGCAGTATTTGAAAGAAAAATTTCAAAATTTTCTGGAACGAGTGGATCTCTGAGTTTGGTCAAATCGCCACCTAGTTGGTTCTTTGTCGTGGGGATTTCGCCATTTTCCAAATATAAATGTAACTGGTTTTCAATTCTAATAAAATTAAAATAAAGTTGGCAGATTTTAGAGTTCTTCTTTGACATCAAAGTCACTTTGGTCAGGACGAATTTTTATTAGTGCTTCATCCATTTCTTCTATATTTTCCTGATCGATATAGACACTTTCTTGTAAACTAAAAGTTTGTTTCTGGCCAATTAACTTATCCCAACTAACTTTCTTATCTTCACTAATAATATCTTCATCAAGGTGAATTGCCTTGGTAAAGTCTGGCCAAAGCGCTAAGAATAATTGTGTTTGGCATGCAACGGCGTCATACTTCTCACACGCCTTTCTGGTATATCTGGCCGCTCTATTTCTGTCTTTGAGCATTATGGCATTGACGTAATTGAGCTGAGAGACTTCTACCGGAATATTTTGATTATAATGGCCATTTAGTTGTAGTAGTGATTTTTTGGCATCTTTATGAAGGTTTAGCTTTACTAAAAATGCTGAAGTCAGTGCCATCTTCTCAAGGTAATTTTCACCACTCTTTGGCTTAATTTGCTGGGAAAGGGTGTGACCATTTTCGTATTCTTTTAGTATCCAACTTAACGGTAGAGACCTTTCAATTGCGATTGAGGAGTTTCTCTTTTGTTTCAAGGCCAATTGAAAGTGTCCATAAGCAAGTTCGTACTGTTTCTTTTTTAAATAGAATGTGCCTTTTAGGTTTTCAGCATTGGGAGTACTTATATCTTCAATGTATTTTAATGCCTCTTTGATTTTTCCGAGGCGATAAAATACCAGTGCCATTAGCTCTCTGACCTTGTCTTGCTCATATGCTTCGGCAGGGATGAATGGGAGCTCTTTTTTTACAAGACCTTCTTTTTTAAACAAGAGCGCTAACTTTAGCCAAATTTTAAGTAGCTCATTTGTGTGCATGAATTTAGTGACTTTCCGGATGGGTTCTCCATCGAGGTAGTAGTTGTCTTGAAAATATATCTGCATAATATAGTCAGGCCAAAAAACTTCTGTCTGGCTGTGTTTTTCCAAGTAGATTTTACACAGACTAAAATCAATTCTCATATCCTTTTTGTCTCTAAGGGCAATAGCGTTAAGTGCCTTGAGTAGGCAAGTTTGGTTTAAGTAGCTTGATGTTCTCTTGTCATCACCGCTTAATAGATTAAGGCTTTTTTGAAATTCTCCTTTCAGGTAATAAACAATCGCCAGATAGCGATCTCGGATTTTCCAACTTGATCCAATATTAGAAACTCTTACTAGTCGATTTTCTGCCTTGTTAATATTGCCAGATATCAAAAAATATTTTGCCTCTTTAAGAAATTTTAGATTTTTAACTTTTTGATCAATTTCAATGCCTTGTTGCTTTTCTTGTATATCGAGCTTGCTAAGATTATCCCAGCGAAAATTTTGATAGTGAGACTTTGCGATTACCGAAGCAGTAAAGAGGTAACTGATCACTATAGTCAAGATATGGTAAGTAAAGATTTTCATGTAAATATAATCGGTAGATTTGCCGATAGAATTTAAAAGATTTTATCATTAAGGAGCGAGGGTGAAATTCTTTTCAGAGAAACATCTTAGAAGAATTCTTCTAGTCTATCCACTGCTTTTCGCAGGCCCTTTGTGGGGTCTTCAACCGCTTGATAGTCTTATCTTTGGAGAGTTTGAAGAAACCAAAACCCATGATCCGCTAGCGTATGTTTTTAGACCTGACAGTAAAACAAGAAAAGTCCAGAAACTCGATTCCCAGATGTTGCACTTGAGGAAATACGTAGGGTTTTATTGGGAAGGTGAAAACTTAAAAAATCGATGCTCTAAGTATGATGAAATTGAATATCCGACAATAAGCTCAGAGCAAAATGCCTTGAGATCAGTTGGTGCGACTCTTCAATATATAGGTCTTGATGTTACTACAAGGGCGATTGTTGAATACACCAAGAGAATGAACCTTAGTAGAAAAAAAGTCGATATTTTGTCACATAACTTAGTAAATTATTGCTCTAAAAATTTAAGTGTTATTAGTAAACAGCATTTGAAGAAGTATTTTTTAGAAAAATATGACTCAAAGGTGGAGTTTCCACTTCCTACTTATGCAGGCAATAAGTACTTTCCTATTTTACTTTCAAAATTTTCTGAAGATACCAAATCTATTGAAAGAGAGCTCTATGTAACAGTTGATCTTTTTAAGGCATTTTGTTCATGGGGTGGGGATGTAAAAGATTTTAGAGTACTTCCTCCGTTATTAAGAAATCCGCAAATCATGGCCTTTGTGAATAGAAATTTAGAGGGTGCCAAAATTTTTATCGACGATCAAACAGGTAGAATTTTAACAAAGGCCGATATTGACACAACTAAAGTTAGTTGTATCGGATTTCTGTGTCGAAAGACTACTCCTAATCAATTCATTGATGATTTTCCTAAGTCCATGGGGTTTATTGATCTGAAAACAGAACTCGATAGATTGTATTGTAAACGCTTTAGAGATGTCACTTATCCACGCGACATTGTAGAGCCTACCATAGGTGAGTGGATCGACAACAGAACAGTAGATTATGAGATTATTATGAGTTCACAATTTGTTAGTTTATTAACTGGATTTCCCGATTTTTTCATCCGTTCAGGTAATTACCAAAAGTCTTTGAAATATTTCACTTCTTCTTTTGATGAGTCTTTTAATCGTTGGGCCTTTAAAGGGATAAAAAATTTTTCAACGGAAGTAAATTTTGAAGAATCAATTACATTAGATAAAATTAAAAAGAAACGTGAATTCTTATCAACAATTACCATCAGCGAGCTCTTCGCTGTTGAGTATGATGTTAATTTAGGAGAGTGGGATAAGTCAGTTGATGGCACTGGGAAAATTAAATTATCGATGGACATCATGCTTCGTAAGAATTTTGTGAATTGGGTTATTTCCGAATGGAATAAATCTGATCCTAGAGACAAGAGAAAAAGAAAAAATATTACCAAGGCCTTAAGGGCGCATATCGCTCCTCAACTGGAAAAAAATAAATCAAAATTCATTGTGCCTCCCTGGCAGGGAGATTTGGCCCAGCTGATAGCCAATGACTTGGTGTCACAAATGTCGGCTTACTCTGGGGACTATTTCTTCACAGTGGACAACTCTAGCCTAAAGATTCCTGTGATTTTCCGCTATGGGGTATTCGCCCTAAAGTATATAAATTACCGCTTTAAGTCTGAGAGGGGCTTTCCAGAAATTGAAATCTAGTGCACCACGTCTCGCTTGTTTGCTAGCAGACAACGCCCATTGTTTCATGTATAAACCCGTAGAAAATTAGGTTAAGATATGAGCAAAAAAAAGACAGATACTAAAAAAGAAAAGCCCTTAAAGACTAAGGTCTGTGAGGTAGAAGTATTGCCCGCTGAACAAGATCCTGCAAGGCCTTGCACTGAGCATGAAAATGAAAATGAAAATGAAAATGAAAATGAAAATGATGAAGCGATCCTGGTAGAAGAGGAGATAGCTGATTTCGATACAACTTTGACAGTGAGGGAAGACTTTACCCCGGCCGTCTCACTCGACAAAGATTTAGATATTTCCGGTCCATCCCTTCAAGATCCTCTGGCCATTTATCTCAAAGAGGTTGGTACATATGGGCTTCTCTCTATAGAAGAAGAGCAGAGCTTAACAAAAGAGTTGGTGGAGACTGGCAATATCGATGTTGCGAAAAAGCTTGTTAAGGCCAATTTGCGACTTGTAGTGAAAATTGCCATGGAGTATCGCCATGCCTACAAAAATGTCTTAGATTTGATCCAAGAGGGAAATATTGGTCTAATGAAGGCCGTCTCTAAGTATGATCCAGAAAAAGGGGCCAAGCTCAGCTATTATGCTAGTTGGTGGATTAAGTCCTACATCCTAAAATTTATCATCGACAACTTTCATTTGGTAAAAATTGGAACTACTGCCGATCAAAAAAAGCTATTTTATAATTTGATGAAAGAAAAAAACCGGCTCAAGCAGCTGGACTTGCCGTCTGATACCAAAACTCTTTCTGAGAATTTAGGTGTTTCCGAAAAAGCTGTGAATATCATGGAGGAGAGACTCGGGCCCCATGGCGGGGAAGTTTCGTTGTCAAGGCCCATTAGTAAGGATGGAGATTCTGCTAGGTTTGAGGATCTTTTGGCATCGAGTGAAACACCCTTTGACGAAAAGCTTGCAGATGAGCAGGGACTTGAAATTCTTCAATCAAACCTCCAAGGCTTTGTGTCTTCACTTAAAGAAAGAGACAAAGAAATTTTTAAAAAACGACTACTTACCGAGGTTCCGCCATCACTCCAGTCTATCGCCAATGAATACGGGGTCAGCAGAGAGAGAATTCGGCAGATTGAGGAGAGACTCCTTAAAAAATTAAAGGTTTACATGTCTGATTTTATTAGATAGATATGGCTAAACTATAACCCCTGATCCGTCTTAACCATGGATCTATTCCTCTTCTAGGTTTTTGTTCTGAAAGACTTGGGAAACGGAGAAAGAAAATGATCACCACAGAAGAAACAAAAGAAATCGTTAAAAAATTTGGACGTAGCGAAAATGACTCTGGATCTCCAGAAGTTCAAATTGCGATTATGACTAAAAGAATTAACAACTTAATGCCTCACTTTAGTGCCAATAAGCACGACCATCATTCAAAACTTGGTCTTTTAAAGCTAATTGGTAGAAGAAAATCTCTTTTACAATATTTGACCAAAAAAGACGTTTCGCGTTATCAGGCCATTATTAAAGAGCTAGGGCTTAGAAAATAATAATAAAATGGTGAGGGGGGCTAGCAATGGTCCCCCATAACTATTGATGATATAATGTGCGGGTGAGTGGAGCTTTGGGCTTTCTTGACGTTAAAGATATAGGTGAAATGAGTCCCCTGACTATTTTGACTTATATCCTTAACTACTGCTGAAAATTCCAAAAGCAGAACCTCACTCAAAATTTAATTTTAAAAACTTATTGAATATCCCAATTCGAGATTGAGGAATATTCAAAAACGGAGAATGTATGAATGAAGGAAAGCGTGAGTATCACCTTAACTACGGTGGAAAAGATCTCACACTAGAAACTGGAAGAATGGCCAAACAAGCAGACGGTGCCGTTCTTGTCTCATCTGGAGGAACACAAGTTCTTGTGACTGTTTGCTCTGCTAAAGAAGCACCACAAGGCCAAGATTTCTTTCCACTATTAGTTGATTACAAAGAGAAATTTTACTCAGCCGGGAAATTCCTTGGTGGGTATATGAAAAGAGAAGGAAGACCAGGGGATCATGAAATCCTTTTAATGAGAATGGTCGACAGACCCTTTAGACCACTCTTCCCTGATGGATATATGTGCGAAACCATTATCATGGCGCAAGTTGTGTCTTTTGATAAAAGCTCAGACCCTCAAGTCCTTGCTGGACTTGGAGCTGCAGCAGCACTCGCCATTTCAGATATTCCTTTCAAAGGACCTGTTGGCTTTTGTAAAGTAGGCAAGATTGATGGCGCTCTAACTTTGAATCCTTCCAATGAAGAACTCGAAAGCTCATCTCTTGAGCTTGTTGTTTCTGCTTCAAAAGAGGCCATCTTAATGGTCGAAGGTGAAGCTAACCTCATTAGTGAAGACGAAATGCTTGAAGCTATTATGTTTGCTCAAAAAAATATCAAAGATTTTTGTGCTCTTGTAGACACTATGGTCAGTGAAGTAGGTAGAACAAAGAGGGATTTTACAGTTGTTGAGCCCCATAAAAAATTAATGGAAAAGGTTACTAGTGACTACTCAGGTGAAGCTAGAGAATGCCTCAACTTTACGCCGAAAATGGAAAGACAAGATGCAATTTACAATCTTGAAAAGAAAATAAGCGGTGTAATTAAAGAAGACTTAGCAGCTTTTGGCCTTGAAGAGGGTGCGAGTGCTGGTAAAGAGGCCCATTTTGCTCTCGATGTACTTTTATATAATATGATGAGAAATGATATTTTAAAGGAAGGAAAAAGAATTGGAGGCAGAGGTCTTGATGTTGTAAGAGAAATTGAAACTGAAAACTCTGTTCTTGATAAAGTTCACGGCTCTTCACTGTTTACTAGAGGCGAGACTCAAGTTCTCGCAGCAGTAACAATGGGTGGAAAAGAAGGGACACAAATGAGAGATAGGCTTCACGGCCTTGATACTACTAAGTTTTACCTTCATTACACTTTTGCTCCTTTTTGTGTGGGCGAAGCTCGTGGTTATAGAGGCGTAGGAAGAAGAGAAGTTGGACACGGAAACCTTGCTGAAAGAGCAATTAAAAAGGTTCTTCCTGATGTTGCTGATTTTCCATACACACTTAGAGTTAACTGCGAAGTCTTAGAAAGTAATGGTTCAAGTTCAATGGGATCAGTATGTTCTGGTTCAATGGCCTTGATGGATGCAGGTGTTCCTCTCACAGCACCAGTTGCTGGTGTGGCCATGGGTCTTATTAAAGACGGCGATGATTACGCTATCCTAACAGATATCTTAGGGGACGAAGATCACCTAGGAGATATGGACTTTAAAGTTGCAGGTACAAAAGACGGTATTTCTGCAATTCAAATGGATATTAAAATAGATGGTATTTCTGAAGCTATTTTGAAAGAAGCACTTGCTAAGGCCAAAACAGGCAAATTGCATATTCTAGAAGAGATGGCCAAAACTGTATCTTCTCATAGAGCTGAAATGAAAGATGGTGTTCCACAAATTGAAACTATCCAAATTAAACAAGATCAAATCGGTGGCCTTATCGGTCCTGGTGGAAAGGTTATTAGAAGACTTCAAGAAGAATTTGATGTCAGCATTGAAGTTGATGATGATGCCAAGGTTCTATGTATTGGTACAAATATTCAGAGAATGAAAGAATGTTTAGAAGAGATTGATCTTGTATTAAATGGTCCAAAAATTGGAACTGATTATGATGGTAAAGTCGTAACAGTTAAAGAATACGGCGCATTTGTTGAGATTGGATCTGGTATTTCTGGACTTCTACACGTTTCAGAATTTTGTGACGAACGTGTTAAAGATGTTAACGAGTATGTATCAGAAGGTGACACTGTAAAAGTTAGAATTCTTGATGTTGATAGATTTGGAAAAGTAAAACTTTCTGCTAAAGCTATCAAAGGATTGGAGCCTAAAAAGTAGCCATGACTGAGAACTTGATAGATGTAAAAATAGCTCCCTGTGATCACTTTGATCCATCGCTTGAATTGCCGTTTTACCAAACTGCAGGAGCGGCGGGAGCTGACATCAGGGCCTGTCTAGGACCAGGAGAATCTCTTGTGATTCCTCCTGGAAAAAGAGTTTTGATTCCCACGGGACTTACAATGGAAATTCCTGTGGGCTTTGAAATTCAAGTAAGACCGAGATCGGGCCTGTCACTCAAGACAAATTTATTAGTGGTTAACTCACCCGGAACAATCGATTCTGATTACAGGGGTGAGCTTAAGGTTATTTTGGGAAACTTTGGTGCAGTGGACGAGCTTATCTCCCACGGTGACAGAGTGGCCCAGCTAGTGTTGGCCCCGGTCACACAGGCCCGCTTTAGGAGCGTTGCTTCTTTGAGTGATACTGAAAGAGGTGCTGGTGGTTTTGGCTCAACAGGCGAAAATTAATTGGGGGAATACTAGTGAGTAATCGTGTTTACTATAAAACAGTTGAAACCAAAGAAGATGCTTACCGCTTAGTAAGTCAAAGCATCACGGATGAAACTTTAAAAAGATTTAAAGTGAATGCTCATGTGACTTACGATGATACTTATCATGGGATTTTTGCCACAGGGAAGGGATTTAATTTAAAAATTGATTTCCAGGATGATTCACTAGGAATTGATTTAAGTGTGGGTTTTTTCCTTAATGCTTTTAAGCAAAAAATTGTAGATGTTTTAAAAAGCGAGCTGGGTAAGCTCGTTTAATAATTTGGTAGTGTATATGGATAAGTACAAAGTAACTCTTTTACCTTCTCAGCAGACTGTTTATGTCAGCGAGGGACAACCACTTCTTGACGTCTTGAAAGAGGCGGGTGTTTACATTAAGTCTAACTGTGGTGGAGTTGCCAGTTGCAGTGATTGTATTGTCAAAATTTGCTCAGGCGGAGAAAGTATTTCACCTGCCGAGTTTGATGAATTAAAACTTTTAGGAAACGTCTACCACATCACTAAAGAGAGATTATCTTGTCAGCTAAAAGTGCATGGAGATGTGACAGTTGATGTCTCAGCTCACAACCAAAAAAGAGATGAAAGCCACACTCAAAAAAAGAGTGCCAAGTTTAAGCCAAGCGCTGTAAAACTCAAGAAAAAAGACATTGTCCAGGCTGAGCAATCTGAGCGCGAACAAAAGCGCAAAGAGGAGGCAGAGGAATGGAAAAAGCCTTGGGAAAAAGAAAAAAATCCACTGGATCCAAAGTCTAAAAAGGGTGGCAATAAAAGGCCTGTTCAATTCAAATATTCCTCTGAAGACGAAGAATAAACTCACGGCCCTAACTCCTCATTATTTCAACTGACATGAAACATTCATTAAATCTTAACTTCTAAGTGCTTGAAATCTATGGGATGGTATTTTTTCAGAGTATAGTCATAGTCGGCAGATTTAGGATGCAATGTGTTGTATACATTCTCTAATGACGAATCCTTAAGAAGTACCACTTATTGGGGGCGTCTCGAAAATGACTTATAAGGGAGTTTTATTATGCCTATTAATCCAGCAAATCTAAACAGCAAAAGATTCATGGTTCTTATGGCCAAAATTTGGATTAAATCAAAAGTTCAGTACATGATTTATCGAATGGTAAACTCTGGATCAAGCATCACTGAGTAGGCCACTAAGAAGCTGACAAAGCGAATGGAGATCGCTTTTTCTGTTACTCCTATCGATGACTAGCGTTGTTCCTGACTGGTCGTATGCAAATAGTTCAAAATACCCTTTATTTTCAAAGCCAGACATTTGATGATTTTTACCAATGCGGGCCATATTTGGGCTTGTTAAATAGTGATCAACACTAAATGGATTCTCGGAGTTCAGCTGGAAGCTATTTTGTTTTATTTTGATTCCGAATAAGTGATGTGAAACTGTTAGCATTTGGTTTTTTCTATGAATTTTTTTGTAATAAAAAAACATAGAAAAGAGAGTGAGAAAGCATACGATAAAAACAGCATAAACCGAAACGACTAAAATAATGTCGATGATCTCGCCGTTACTGAAAAGCGTTTCTAGTGGACTTTTGATGGCGAGAAATAGCATCATCATCACACCCACAATACCTAGCTTATAGGCCCAAAATATAGCGGGTAGTCCATAGCTTTTGACGGTGATATCAAGGCCTTTATCACCTATGGTGACAAAGTCTGTTTCTTCCTTAGAAATAGGCATTGTGTAGAGTAGTCCCATGGCGTGAACATTAGCCTTCTGCCTATTTTTTGTCTATTTAAAATCACCTTTGTAGTAGGTGTAGAGGACATCCAGTGCGTCGAGTCGAGGGTTAATCATCTTCTTGAGTAATTTAAGCATAAAGGGTTTAAGCATTTTTTCAAACTCATATAGGCCCTTTAATGCAGGGATTTTGAACTCAGATGCTGACATCTTACTTTTGCCGTGAAGAATTGTTTCAATACGAAAAATAAAGAGTTTGGCCTGCTCATCAAGCCCAGGGGGAAGATTTTTTGAGACAGTATTAAACTTGTTGAGAAGAATCTCGTAATCTCTTCTATCTTTAGTATCAATATATTGAAAAACGTGGAAGAAAAATTGTGCTACCCATTTTTCAGGATAGTGATGAAGGTACTCTTCGGCCATTTGAATATGGTGGTAGCTAAAGCGTTTATTTTTTTTGTCATTAAAGGCCATTGCTTTTGAATATTCAGACATGCCGAGCATATAATTCTCATCTACTTTATCAACTGGAATGTTGATAGTTTCACATGACATCTTAGACCAAATTCCATTTTGTGAGACGGCCTCACCTTTTAAGTATTTTGGTGCACTCCCGGGGACTAACAGAGCATGTCCATCAGCTGCATTCATAGTCGCAATTTGAACACTTGAGGCGGTCACTGTATCTAAGTTCCACTCTTTTGCACTTTCAGCTTTAATCGCTTTTGGGAGTGCCAGCATTTTTAGTACATCTTCTGCACTTACAGGCAGGCCTTGGTAGGGGGCACTCTTTTCGTTCATTGAAGCTGCTCGCATTTGACAATATTCATGATGGGTAAATGGCTGACAGCTTGTGTGGTGTTTGGAGTTTTCTATGGGAGCATTATTAAAGTAGCTAAATTTTCCTGGCACTAGTTCAGTTTCTATTTTGGCTATTTTCTTTCCAGTTATATCTACTGACATAATATCATTTGAGTCTGCAAAACTTAAGTTTAGACACCATGAAGTCATTGAGTGCACTTTTTTCAAATACTTTATGACGTCGGCCTTATTTTCACAGCTTCTCATTAAGTTATAAACAATTTTAAATAGGGGAGAGCCGTTCCAGTCAAAGAAACGATTGGCCTTTTGATGAACGGCCAGAGTTATGCCGTGCTCATTCATGCAAGTTAGAGATGGTAGGAAAATTCCAGAAGAGCTTGCGGACCAAATAGAGGGCCCTCCTTTTAGTTTGTAGTGGACCGTTCTTTCAAACTGATCGTAGGTACCAACCAAAGCGTAGTCAAAAATTCTGCCGTGAATGGGATTAGAATTTGAATCGAGACCAAATAAGCTAGAGCATCCAAATATCGGGAGGTTTAGGCCTGGTATCCATTTTTCAATGGAGCTCATAATTTCTGGTAAAAGATAAACCCCGGCCATATCTTCAAGTGAAATTCCAAGGCCGTCTGAGTAGGCCTCTAACCAACGAGAATACTCGGGATTTTTATTGATTACTCTGAGGGCAATAACTGAAAGCCCTGAATTTACAATTTTATTGGCCGCCTTGGAGCTGCTTTGAGTGATGAGTTGCAAGTGTTCCATGGTCTTGCGGTAGGAATTTTTATCCCTTACCCCCATATTATAAAAGTTGTCCTCTGCATCTCCGATAAGGTCTATGTGGCCAATGCCACAGGTGTTGGTACTCATACCACATCCTTTTTAGGGAATTTTGACTATGGACCTTATCATAAATCAAGGAAGTTCTAACAGCAATTGGGCAGAGGTTATTCTTGTGATAATAGCCCTTATTAGAGTCTATTTAGAGGTGATTAACTTTAACTTCAATAGTTTGCCCCTCACCGCAAAAATGGGTTCAAATGGTGAAAAAGTTCATCGTTTTGGTTTGATCATGGCAGTAGGAGTCATTGTGTTATTTTCCCCATCTCTTTTGCTTGGGTAATAGTAACGTTAGGCTTGATACCTGCGCACATCAACTTTTGCTCTATTAAAAATCTCAAGTGGCATTTTAGGAAGCTCCATCTCTTTTTTACAACGAATATGAATAGTTATTAGTGGATCAGGCGATCCTGAAGATTTCAGCAGGGAGTCTAGTTGATAAATTTTGTTCAAAAACCGGGAGTTTTGTTTGGTGGTTAGTTGGAAGGGACCAAGGCCTCGTAATTTATTCCAAAGCGTCCATGGTTCAACTTCATCTTTTAATAAAAGTGCAAGGGACTTGTAAATAAGCATATCTGACTCAAAGCCATCGCCCATTAATACTAGCTCTTCAGGAATTCCAGTGAGAAGTAAAATATTAACAAGGTGGTTTAGCTTATAAAATCCTTGGTTTTTAATATCTTTAGTAGTGAGAAGGCCGTCATCAAATGAAAAAACATGGCGGTAATCTTTTAAAAATATACCGGCAGTGAAAATTTCATTTTTATAGAGCCAATCTCGTAACGCATTTTCATAAAAGTGGGGAGAAGCAGTCAAGATAAATGGTTGGTGACCAGAGTTTATATAACCTCTGATAAGATCAATACTTGCATCCACCCTAGGGAAGTAGGACAAAGGTCTGTTAAGAGATCGGTAGAGGTCTTTTGCAGAAGAATATCTTGTATCAACAAGTGTTTTGTCAAAGTCAGATATGACCAATTTTAAGGGTCGTTCAACTTTTATGGGAATAAAGGCGCCTAAGTGGATTTCTAGGCCCGAGTAGAAGCTTGTTTCAAATGCTAATAGGTGGGCGATTTTGCCATTTTGTTCACCTTGAGGGATCTTAAAAGTAAAATTGCCAAAAGAATCCGAGTTAAATACTTTTGAAAATATTTGATCGCCGTAAACATTTAACCCAACGATTTTCATCCTAAAGTGCTGTCTTGATAATAGGCCCAGACTTTGACGGGGAGTAGTCAGGGAATTAGGGGCCACAGCGCTATCAAAAATAGATAGTTTCGATTTTTCTGCAAGAGTTAAACTGGCACGAATATTTATACTTGTTTGAGATGCAAGTGAAATAAAATGTACTAAGTGTGGTCTTTTCAAAATTGCTCCTTGGGGTAATAATATAGCTTTGGGGGGATTCTGAGTAGGTAATAAAGGGCAATATGAGAAAAATTCAGGTTTTTATTTCAGGTAGGGTGCAAGGTGTTGGCTACAGAAGATCGGTGCTTAGTTATGTTCATCTCAATATTCCCAATTTGCGAGGCCTTGTGAGAAATTTAGCTGATGGGCGAGTTGAAGTATTGGCCTGCGGGGAAATTGAGGATGTAGATACACTGCTTACTTTTTTGCCAAAAGGGCCTGAGTTTTCAAGGGTGAGTGATGTGCAGATTATTGAGGATGCTGTGATTGATGAGAGTTGTCTTCAGGATGAGTTTGCAATTGATCATTGAATTTTAAATTCGAAAATTGAATTGACTGGGGTTCCATGCAGTCGATTTCCACAAAATATAAAGGCAGGAGAGTGGGTTAAGCTTTTTTTAGAAAGAAGTGGACGGCGCCATCTTTGTAGGATTTTTCGACTCCGTTGGGGTCAACGATTTCAGCGACCGGAAAATTCTTTGTTATGACTTCGTATTTTTGGGCAGAGCTTAGGGTTTGCTCCTGAGCATTTTCGAGCTCGCCTTCATACCTTCTATTGACGGTAAGTTTAATATCTCTTTTATTTGCAGAAACTTGAACATTATTTTTTTCATGTTCAGGTATGGGAATTTTCACTTCATATTTTTTTGGGTGGTCTATCACTTGGCTTTTCATGGTCACTGTTCTATAAAACGGGTCTTCAGCTCTTTTGGAGTAGAAAGTTTTTTGGGAATTAAATCCGGCTTGAACTTTTTGAAGTTCTTGTTGGAAATAATTATCCATATTCAGAAGATCAGTTTTTTGTTGGGCGAGTAAATCAGCATATTTTCTTTCAAAATCATTCTTTGTTGTGTAGAGAACTCCATCGAACTTTGCATTTTCATCGCTTAGTGCTGAAATATGTTCATCTTGGATTTTTGCAAATTTTCTATTATGCAAGATCTGCTCAGAGTGGATGTCCTGAAGTTGTTGCCTTTGAAGATTGGTCATATCTTTATTGTGCTTTCTTAGGGAGAAATCCTTTGCTGTTTTGAATTTAAGAGCATCTTCATGAACTCTTGTTTCATTATCAAGTTGCTGTCTTCCGACTGTTTGGTTACTTTCGAGCCTGAGTTTATCAGTTTCCGTTTTGGTTTGCTCGTGAAGGTATTGCATTGACTCTGAAGCGTTGGACTGTTGTTTATCTAGTAAGTTTGCATGCTCATAAGCTCTATGTGCATACTTACTTGTGAAATCACCCTCTCTTTCTGTAATTTGTTGTTGTTGAATCTGTTTTGCAAATTTGAGTTCATTATCAAGTCGGTCAACAGTTTTTTGATATTTTACGCCAAGATCTTCTAGCTTTTCTGCCGTCCTTTCATTTTCTTGCATCAGCTGAACATGATTTTGCCGTCTTTTATCGTCAATTCTAAGAGAGTTGCTTAAGGCCATTTCTTTTTCAGATTCTTTATAAGATTTATTGAGTTGTTGGAGTTGCTTTTCTTTTGCGGCAATAGTATTTTGCTGGGCCCTAGAAAGATCCCTTAGATGTTGTTTGTTTTCTTGAATTTTAAAATCGTTTGCCATAATGACTACTTATTTTTTTGTCAGTTTCTCCATTTCGCTAACTTTATCGTAGGGACTTTTACAGTATTGTCTCATATTTCCTGTGTGACCTGGACACATCCAAGTCCTTAGTAAATCTATTGTAATATTTTCCGAACCGCCGTGGTAGGCGATGTAGCTCCCCGGGTCTAGGGAGCTTGTAACTAGATAGGCACCACTATCTTGGACAACTGGAAATTTGGCCTTTATATAATATTGATAGACTCTATATTCTGCCTGAGCAGGGGCAATCCATAAACCTAGAATAATGAGTGTGACGAATAGTGAACACTTCAATTCGGCTCCTTAAGCTACTGCAAAGATGGCTTGCTATCGAGTATTTTTCCTTCAACCATAACTAAAAATGCAGATACAAAAAGATTTCTTTCAACATCGGGTAGAGACATAAGTACTGTTCTTTTTTTATCTAAGCTATCATATTTGGAAAGTTTTCTAATGATTTCATTGATCTTTCTATTGTCTTTTTTAGAAGTCTTTTTCTTCGCAGGCTTTACATCATTCATTTTCTCAAGCCATTTTGGATAAAATAGTGGGAAATAACCTGCTTTTCCCATCTCAAGTAGACCTTTGATATCCTTAGAATGAAAGAATCGGGACTCATTACCTTCGTTAATTGATTTTAGCTTTTCTTCCATCATTTCCTCGAAAATTACGTTGAATGGCCCATATTGGGGCTACTTATATGATCCTAGTCTATAAGCGAACCTGACCGAAGAGGGTATGATTTTCCAACTAAAATAATTTCACGTATTTAATCACTCTGCGATAAAAAATTTTCCTTGTGAAACCTTTCTTCTAAAAAGATGGCATAATGAGCACAGGAGTACTCGGTAATACAATTTATTTAGAGTAACTAATCTTGCCCAAGTACAAAGGATGTTCAAGGAATGAAAATCTTAAAGAATGCAACTTACCTTAATTATTACATTTTCTGCGCTCTACTGATTACGATCGTGTTCGCTTCGAAGGCCATGGCGCTTGTGGATTATTCCAAAAATAGCGTGTCTAATTCCTCATCAAAAAGGTCGGCTAAATTCGCTGCTCCTTCTGCCAGGCCTTCTATTCAAAGCTCTTCTGGGGCGCAGTCAAGGCCTAGTAGCTCAAGGTCTGTTGATAGGCTTGGGCCTAAGATGCTTGTGTTATCAAGCTATTATGGCACTACAAATGTTTCAGTTTCAGAAGCAGAGGGTAGAGTTGATACAATTGGTGTAGCAGGCCACGTAGAAACTCCTTTCCATATATATGGAGATATTTCCTATTGGCAGGCATCTTCTTCAGATGAAGCTCTGGTAGAGGATAGTGACTATCAAAAAGGTAATCCCAACTTAAAAGTCGGTTTTAATTGGTTAAATATGGGTCCTTCTTCATACGCTGCTAGAGTTGATTTTTTTGGGGCCCTTAGTATTGGGGTCGATAAGTCAGAATTTGGTGCATCTCGAACTGATAAAGAAGTAGGGGCGAATACATCAAAGAGATTCGAAAATTTTATTGGAGCTATTGGGGCCTCACTTATTTTAGTAGGAAGACCAAAAGACACTCAGGAACTTGAAATTGGAAATATTACTAGACTCTCAGCTGCTTTGGGCTGGGTGGTCTCGTCAGATATCCGTTTAGCAGTGGAAGGGGCAGCCTATAAAATTAGGAGTGCTAGTGAGGACAGTGGAAATGATGATCAAAATCCTCTAGCTGATGATTTGAGTTTTTCAGTTGTTAGTCCAAAGATTTTCTTAGGTTTAACCCCCTTTATGGAGTTAGAGTTGGGTGCACACTTGAGAACAAAAGAGCCAAGTACTGAACAAAACCTAATAAAAGCTAAGCTTCACAATATCTCAGGTGCCTATGGTAATTCTGTATATGGTGGCTTAAGTTTTTCATTATAAAAAGACAGGTACCAGTTGAAGCCATTACCTTATTTTTGTACAAATTGTAGATCTAGCGTCCCGGTACTTGAAGATATGTTTTTGGTAGAAGAAAAGGTTTCAAATCTTTTTTGCTCAGAAGATTGTATTGTAGAGTTCTACCAACCAATAATAAAAATTTTTGAAGATAGGGAAAAAGAGCTTCGTTTAACACATGAAGCAAACGATGAGTCTTCGATTAAAGTTTTTGCCTCTGCTCAGTTCACCACTGAGGTTTTTGAAAAACCTGATGAAATTTGGCGCAATACAAATGAGCTAACTGAAACTATTTTCACTTCAATTTCGAGACTGAGGATTGAAGAAGAAGATCATTTTTTAGTGGTAAACTGTCTGGTATACAGAGGGAAACCTAGCTTCATTCTTCATCAAACTTTGACTCAAAATACAGAAATTCTCAATTTCTTCAGAGAAGGAGAGAAGGTCCTTACCTTTACAATGAGTGATGATCAGGAAGTTGAAGAGATTGAAGAAGAGAGTTTTAGTGACGATGTAGTGAAAATTGATCTTGATTCAAATGAAATGGCCAATTTAGAGCAAAAAAAATCAGAATTTTTGGCCGTGCTTCTTGAAAAAAGATCTGATGCAGATATTTCATATGAAAAGTTCCAACTCTATGATGAATGTATAAATGAGACTATTGATTTTCCCGATGAAATCTTTTTTTACAAAGACAGTGGTGATGAGATCTTTACATATATAAAGGCTTTTGAAAAAAATGAAACGAGCTTTTTTTATTTCGTTATTTGCACAAAGGCCAGTTTAAAGACTGAAGATGGTGAGGACTTACTAATTCCCATATTGACTTTTCCCAGTATAGATGGAGAAATTTATAAACTCTATAAAAGGGGAGAGCAGCTAACAGGAACTCTTAAAAATTAAAGCTCGTAATCAATATACTGTCCTTGCGCCTTAAATTCGTCACAATTCGTATATCCAAGCATACAATTGAAGTAGTCTGTTGTTTTTGAGTATTTCATGATCATAAGACCATTAAAACTAGAGCTGGTATAGCCGTATCTATCAATGAGAAAGGTTCCCTCATAAACTTCATCTTTATCATGAAACAGACATTGGGCCGGTCCAATGTAAAATGAAGATCCAGTACCATCTCTATAAGTTGGTATGAAACAGGTCATTTCAGACCAATCAGTTTTGCTAACTTTAATTTTGACTTTGGTTTTATCACTCGAGTTTTGACATGCAATGACGCTACCTATGGCCGAATCATAGTATGAATAATCGTTGAAGTTGCAAGACTCATATCCACTATCTGATTCTGGAGCACCTTCTCCATCACTTTCAAAGCTATCATCATCTAATAAACTCTCGATAGGGGTTGTAGGCGATTCTAAAAGAGCATCACTATCATCATCGTCATCATTAACAATAATTCCTTTTCGTCTAGAAGATGTATCTAGACAGGAGCTGACTGTAAAAAGAATCAGAAATAGGGTAAGAATCTTTGTTGTCTTTAACTCGAAAAATAATTTCATGTCTCTCGCTCACTATTTATTGTTTACAACTCATCATAACTTTCGGTTTTTAAGCTCCATAACTTTAAAGACTAAATAAAACCTGCCTTTTTAAATAAAACCAATGCCATCCAGTTTTAAGTAATTGATTATAGGAAGAGTTGCCACCATACTGTTTTTCCCCATCTTGCAGAAAATCCCTAGTCAAAATATTGTTATATAGTGCTTTACGTTTGCTCTGAAATTAACCGTTTAAAAAAGTCAGAAATATGGTGATGATAAAAAGCTTTTTCCTATTTTTTCTATTGGTCCAGGTTTCTATTTTTATTTCAAGTTGTTCTAAAAAAGAAAAGGCCATGTCCAAAGTGGCAGTTAAATCAAATGAAAGAGTAGTGGCAAAGGTTAAAGACAAAACTAAAAAAGAAAAGCAAATTCTATTTGGTGATTTACACGTACACACCACTTACTCTCTAGATGCCTATATGGGAAGTCTTCCTCTTATGAATGGAGATGGAACTCATCCACCATCAGATGCATGTGACTTTGCAAGATACTGCTCAAAGCTCGATTTTTGGTCCATCAATGACCACGCTGAAGGACTTACTCCTTATCAATGGAAGAAAACAAAGCAAGCAATTATTCAGTGTAACAAGATGTCTGGAGATGAGAAAAATCCTGATATGGTTTCATTTCTTGGTTGGGAATGGTCACAATCTGGAAGCTATGTGGGCAATCACTATGGACATCGAAATATCGTTTTAAAAA
>Ga0257117_1000849_pt1 | contig 20781 bp, 17 predicted proteins | sample SI112_135mmetaG_FD_190157 | JGI IMG/M metagenome (GOLD analysis project Ga0257117, IMG submission 190157) | Marine microbial communities from Saanich Inlet, British Columbia, Canada - SI112_135m | ecosystem: Environmental > Aquatic > Marine > Inlet | place: Canada: British Columbia | collected... | reverse complement strand
TTGACCTAAGTTCTCTGGAATCCCCTCCAGCAAAGGTCTTGAGAAGTGGGGAAGCTTTTCCTGCAATACTGCTGGTCGATGGACTTCTTGAGGCAAGTGTTGGGACTTCCAAACAAAGGCCATAAAGGAGATCAAAGGCAATGCAACTATTGGTCTCCAGACCAATCCAGATATCACATTGAATAATGGCCTCTTCTTCACAACTCATGCCGATTTCTTTGAAATGGACCATATCTTCGACCCCTTTTTCCCAAAGAAAATTTTTGAGATGTTCGAAAATCACCCTTTGCCTCCATGGCCTTTCGCTGAATAAGTACAGTTGAAAGTCCTTACTAGGTAGAATTTTCGAAACCATGCTTGTCATTGGAAGTAGTGCATCAAAGAGTGTCACAAGGAAATCGACTTTCTCCTTGTCTGCAGGAACAATCCCTCCAAGAATTAGAGAATTATAGGGCCTTTTGCCATCGAGCATTTTATTTTTTTCTACACTTATTCCCCCACCTAGACCCACAATTCTTCTTTCTGGTAAATTCACTGAACGCGATATTTTCCTCGGCAACTCCTCTCCAAGGGTTACCACCTGATCAACTCTCCCTAAAAAGAGCTTGTGAATAAGCCCCATTCGATAGGGCAGAGACTGGCCGTAAAAGCTAAAAAAAAGTGCCACACTCTTTCTTTGCTTAAGTAGGTAGGAAAGAGGGTAGAGGGAGTAGAAATCAAAAGTATGAATAACTGAGTAATTTCCGTTTCTCACTACCTCTTTGATAAAATAATAAAATTTAGTATCAAATAGTTTTGAAATGACAGAGTAACGACAGGGAATGATATCAATTTTATATTTTTTGGACTTTAGATGAAGAAACGAATCTTTGGTGCAAACAAAACTTACTTTTTTACCACTAGTACTTAGTACTCCAATATCTCTTAGAGCAGCCTTTTCCTTAGTACCCCATTTATTACTTGGGCAAATAACCAAAAAATTATCTATTTCCATTTTATTTAGAGAAACTTACAAGTTCACCTGTGATGGTGCCTATTTTAACCTTTGCTTCAAATTTTAAAAATCTCTTTCTGGCATCTTTTGAGAACCAAAATATAATGTCGCCCTTTTTTGAAAGCACTCCAGGATATCTTGTTTCTGCCTTTAGCTTGTAAGCTTTTATTCTTTCTCCCATTATTCTTATGGTTTCAATTTTCACTACTTCTATTTTTACTATCCAAAGCTTGGCCCTTGTAATGACAGGAAACTCATACTTTGCTCCAATTTTAAATGGGAGACCTCGCATAAAAAATAAGGGGGTAACTGAGTCTTGAAAATACTTGGGTATAAAAGCAGACTTGTTGACCTCTTTGATTTGCCCATTCTTCTTTCTTTTATACCAAAAATAGGTTTTCAAAGCCTCATCATCAAATAACTGCAGATCATCAACATCTTGCTTCGTCTCATGCTGCACAAGTGCATACTTGATAGGAGTATATGTTTCGATATCCATAAACGACTCGATATAGTCATCAAGCTTATAAATATACTCATAAAATGGAGCTGACTTAAGTCTTGCGAAGAAATGAAATGTCTTTCTTCCCCCAATTTTTTTAATCGGAAGAGTCTCAATAAAAATCTTTCCAGCTGTAATATTGAAGTACTTCACATCCAGGGCCATTTTCTCACCGATATAGATTTTAGGTGAGAATTTTTTCCAAAGAGGTTCGGATTTTTTATCATATCCTTTCAAAACTTTTGGATAGCCTTTAGGATAGCGGGTTTTAATAGACTTAGCTTCAATCTTTTTTAGATCAATTGATTTTGCAGCTGGCTTTGGGGCGACTTTCTTCTCAGCTACTTTTGGAGTTTTCTTCCTCTTTTCTTTTGGAGCTTCAAATTTTTTAGGTTCTTCACGAACAACCTTAGGTACAGAAGTTCGGTCATAAGCCTCGTCTTCATCCTCCTCTTCCTCTTCAGGTTTGTCGTCTTCTTTATCAGTTTCTTTTTTGACAATTTCTGTGACAATATTGCTTTCTTCAGAAAAGTTTGGATCTTCTTTAAATTTGTCTAGAATTTCTTGTTTGTTTGAAAATTCTTCAACGAGGTCTTTTTCTTTTTTTAACTTTGTAATATCGTCTTGGTGAATATTCCAAGCACAACCACTAAAGACAAATAGTATAAGTAGTATTTTATAATCCATAATTCTCAATTAATTAGTACAAGAGTAAACCAGATTTTCAATTTCCTCTTTGCCTGATAAAAAATCCACTGCTATTTCAAGGTAGTGAAATTTGGGATTCTCAGTTATCTTCCTAATTTTTACAATATCCTTTTCACTGACCATTATATAACAATCTAGGCTTTTGGCCTTTAAAATCAGCTCGTTAATATCTTCGTTTGTAAAATAATGATGGTCAGCAAAAACTATTCTATCAATTATTTCAATACCAACACTTTCAAGACTTTTGAAAAACCCTTCAGGGTTCGCCAGGCCCGTTGCTGCAATAACCTTAAGGCCTGCTGCTTCCGGTATTGAATAGACATCCCTGAAGTTTAAATCCTTAATAGACACTGGCCGATAAAAAACCTCGGCATAAGGAATTCCCTTTGGAGTATGTCTTTTTAGCTTACGTGTTATTTCACTTACTTTTTGTCTAGGTACTTGATCTGAACGATTGAGAATTATGGCATCCGCATGCTTCAATGCACTTAATCCTTCTCGGAAATAACCAAGCGGAGGAGTTCGGTACTGGGAAATAGGTAAGAGGCAATCAAATAGTACAAAATTCAAATTCCTCACCATTTTCAAATGTTGGAAACCATCATCCAAGATAACGGCGTCTGGCCGGTTGGACTCAATATAATAAGTTAAGTTTTTTACTCGGTTTTTACCAACGATGACGGCACCTCGGTCAATATGACGGGCAAGTAAAATCGCCTCATCTCCATATTTTTCAGCCTGCTTGCCATGCACTTCTCCGGATTTGATGATCCCATGACTAGACTCAAGCTCGCCTCGATATCCCCTAGTTAAAATTACAGGGCTCTTTTTCTTATCAGAGATAAGCTTTGAAACCCAAATTACGAATGGAGTTTTGCCGGTTCCCCCAAAGGTTAAGTTCCCAATTGAGATAACCGGGAGGTGAAACTCGTAGCTTTTTAATACCTGAGAGTTATAGAGCATTCTTCTAATACGATAAATCGTTTTCCAAAGCCATGAAATTGGAAGAAAGAAGAAGTATTTAAGTCTCAAAAATAACATTACTCTTAGTTTTCCTTAATGATAGAGGCCATGTACTCAGCAATATCGCGATCATCTCCAACCAGCCTATTCCTCGTCATAGTCAACTCTTTAGTCATTTTTTCATAGGCAATTTCATCTGTACATATTGCATTAAAAAACTTTATCAAATTGTAAGTATTCACAGAATCTTGGATGAATTCAGGAAATAGCAATTTATCATTTACTATATTTGCCAGTGATATGGGTCCCCTGTAGGAAATAAAATTGTCATAAGCAAATTGCTCTAGCAAAGAACCCTTATAACAAACAACTGTAGGGACCCCAAATAGTGCACAGGCAAGTGTCACTGTCCCACTAGCGGCGAAAGCAAAGTCAGCGCCAAGCAGAGCTTCACTAATATTAGTGCTCTCGTGAAAAATATCAATCTGATCACCATAGTAGTCAAAGAAAGTTTCCGAAATAGAAGGGGACTTAACTGTTGAAACGCACACATCCCAATTTTTTTTAATTTCTGATATGGCATCAAAAAATCTCGGCAGAAGTAGTCTTGCTTCAAAATTTCTACTTCCAGGTAAAATCAGAATATTGATCTTTTTATTTTTAAAAAATCCACCAAACTGGCGATCGTCAATATTTTGCCAGTACTTACTATAGGTATGATAAAGAGGGTGGGGAACTGATATCACAGAGTTTACACCTCTTTGCCCAAACCACTTTTTTTCAAATGGGATGATGGAAAAAAGAGTGTGAACAGATTCTGACAATGCCTTTACCCTAAACTCTTTCCAGGCCCAAGCCTGAGGAGCAACATAGTAGAGAACTTTAACACCTAATTTTTTTAAACGAACTGCCAGCTTTAAGTTAAAAGTCTGAAAATCAACAAGAATTGCTGTTTTAGTCTTTCTCTTAGCAACCTCGGAGGCAACTTTATTTAGAGCATTGTAGTAGAATGGGATTTTTCCAATCACTTCACTAAATCCCCAACTTGAAAACTCGTTTAGGTGGTAGAGGAGCTCTACCCCTTTATCAGACATTTGATCTCCCCCAACACCATAAAAATGAGTGTCAGGACAATTTGCCAAAATGCCATCAAAGAAGCTTAGGAAGTGCTCTTCCCCAGATTTTTCCCCAGCTATAACAAGACAACTACTTTTGTCCATTAGCCATACCTAAATTGAGTTTGAGTTTCAAGGGAGCTTAGTACACCTTTAACAAGTTCCACTGCAATCTTCCCTTCTTTTAGGGTCACAACTGGAGCTGTCGATTTTTCGATACTTTCAAAAAATAAGCGCTGCTCATTAAGAAGGTGATCATTTTTTTCATAAGTTAGTAACTCATCTCGGCTTCCGTCACTGCTAACTGAATGGAATTCACAATTCATTAAATCAACAGAAATTATACCTGAATCACTTGTACAGGTAAGCTCTCTTCTTTCTTCGAAGTAATTTCTGCTTACGATTATTTCAGCACGCATTCCCGAGCTAAATTCAAATTCAGCTTCTACGTGATCCCAATGAGAGGTTTGATATTTATATCCTCTAGAGGCTACACTTTTAGGAGTTTGACCTGTTAAGTAGCAAATTAAATCCACGTCGTGAATCATCAAGTCAGTCACAACATCTACATCTGTGGCCCTTCCTTTAAAAGGTGCTACTCTCATGATCTTAATTTTAGAGTTTGCACCAAAAAAATTCTGGTATTTTTCTGACTTGATAGTTTCCCAAACTTGGTGAAACCTTTCACTTTGTCCTACCTGAAAAACAAGACTCTTTTCTTCCATCATACTTTGAAGTTGATCTGCTTGAGAGATCTCTTCAGTTACTGGCTTCTCACAAAATACGTGTTTGTCATTTTTAATAAGTTTTTTACAAGTTTCGAAATGATTACTTGTTGGAGTGGCAACAATAGCTGCATCAAAATGAGTGAGGGCCTGGTCCAGATTATCAAATTTAAGGACATGGGGAAAAGAGGAGGTATCAATATCATCAAGTGGCTTATAGGAGTCAACAATGCATGTAAAATCAGTGCCTTTTAATTCAAAAGCTTTTTGAGCGTGGAATTTTCCTAAATGCCCATGACCAATTAAGGCAACTCTTGAACCCATACGTCCTCATAGATTTATACGTCAAAATTAAAGGGAGCGATCCCTACTCTACTCGCTTTTATAAAATCAGAAATTTCTTCTACAATTTCATTACTCTCGTATTCGCACATAAGCTCACTGGAATCAACAAAGCTTCTAGGAGAAAGAGGAGAAGCCTCCATAGTTCTAAAAAAGTCTACGGCCTCTGATATCAGCGGCTTTTCAAAACTCTGTCTTCGAAGGCCTACAATATTGACTCCCTTTAGCTTTATTCTGTTCCCATAGGCCGTGCAAAATGGCGGAATATCTCTGTCCACACCGCTTGCTCCACCAATATATGAACCTCTTCCCAATCTAATAAATTGAGAAATATTTGTGGCCCCACTAATAATCACTCGGTCTTCCACGGTGACATGACCTGCTAAATTGACAGAGTTTACTATTACACAGTGATCACCCACCACCACATCATGACCAAGATGAGCATGGGCCATAATAAGGCAAGAGCTTCCAACTTTAGTAATTTTATCTTGTTTAAGTGTACCACGATGGATGGAGACATATTCCCTAATCACATTATCGTCTCCGATTACAACCTGAGTAGGCTGGTCATCATAGGTCAAGTCTTGAGGTCTCTCACCAATAGAACAAAATTGGAAAATTTTATTTCTTTGTCCAATGCTGGTATGGCCATTAATAACAACGTGGCTTCCTATTTCTGTTTCAGCGCCAATTTTTACATTTGGCCCAATGATACTGAAAGCTCCAACTCTGACACCTTCTGCTATTTCCGCACCATCTTCAATAATTGCACTTGGATGAATCCATTCACTGTGACTCATAATTAATTCCTTTGGGAGAAGCTGGCCAAAAAAGAAGCCTGGGAGACAATTTCATCGCCTGAGCTGATTTCAGCTTCAAAACTCATAATTTGGCCTCGTGCCTTGATCATCTTCGATTTTATCTTCAGTTCCATTCCTGGAACAACTGGCTTTCTAAATTTTGAATCTTTCACTCCAAGTAAGGCCACTTCTAAATCAACATTGTAGGGATCTTCAAAGAGCTCAAAAGTAATGAAGATAGATGCCTGGGCCATCATCTCTACCTGAACAACACCAGGTAAAACAGGATTTCCCGGAAAATGGCCTCTGAGTATTTCTAAATCTTCTTTGACACTAAAATTTGCTTCTACAACTCCGCCAATAAGATCTTTTAAGCAGCTAAAAGGTCCCTCGCCCTCGTATTCAAGACTCTCGATACTATCTACAAAAAGAAAGGGTTCTCTGTGAGGTATATAGGCTTTGACTTGCTCAAAATTAAGTTTCATAGAATTTTTCCCGTTACTTTAGACTTTCTCGTCTTATAAAGGCCAGGCCCTTCAGCCACTCTCTTAAAGGTCTTGCTGGGTGACCTCCAAGCTTGGCGCCATCTGGCCAGTCACTATTGACCATGGCCGCTCCCGCAACTTGCACGCCAGCCCCAATTTGGTTTCCATCTCCCATTCCGGCCTTACCGCCAAAAACAGTAAAATCTCCAACAATACAGCTGCCCGCAAGGCCTACTTGGCCGCAAATAATCACACCTTTACCAACACGACTGTTGTGACCAATTTGTACTTGATTATCAATTTTAGAACCACTTCCAATATAAGTTTTTGAGAAAGTTCCGCTATCAATGCTGGTGATAGATCCAATTTCAACATCATCACCTATTTCAACACCACCCATATGCCAAATTTTGTGATGAATACCATCAAAATAATTGTAGCCGTAGCCGTCACTTCCAATGACTGATTGTGAATGGATTCGACAATTCATCCCAATAATTACGTTTCTATAAATTGTGACATTTGGAAATATCTTTGTGCCCTCTCCGATTTCAGAAAGTGACATCACCACACTTCCAGGAAAGATTTCGACATTTTTGCCAATTTTAACGTGGCTTCCTATAAATACATTTTGAGCAATATTTGCAGTGGGATGTATTTCCACACTGCCGAGCTGTCTTCCATCCACAAGATCATTGCACATTGAAAATTTCTTATGGAAAAATGGTTCTGAAAACTTTGGCAACGCATGGTGAATTGATTCTATTTTAGCAACAACGGGGAAGCTATTACAAAGAGCTTCAAAATCTTCAGTTCCCTTTATTTTTCCATAGAATTTTTCTTCAAGAACTACGCAACAATTCTCAAAAAAATCACTTTGAGAGAAACGACCAACTTTTCTTTGGTTTTTGATATCTTTTAGAAAACAAATTGAATGCTTTGTTGGATCATCTGTAGACGATATCTCTTCAACTGAAAAATCAAGACTACCGTGCAATATCTCAAAGCTCTTTTCAATTGAATTAAGTTCTTCAAAATCCATACGAGCACGGCCTATTTTTTGTATTTCTTATTATAAGCTTCAATAATTTTGCCAGTCAGGTCTTTTTTCTCTTTAGCATAGATAACAGGAGAAGTGCTGACTTCAAAAGTCATGGCCACATTTTCTTTTTTAGAAACAGTATCTACAATCGCTTGAATCTTTTTAAGAAGTGGTTTTTTCAATTTGGCTTCAAGATCACGAATCTCTTTTTGATAGGCCATCGTTTTTTGCTGAATGCCTCTAATCATATTGGTGATTTCTTCTTCTTTTTTCATCTTAGCTTTGTCGTTTAAAACAACTGACTGCTTTTTATAATTCTCTTGAGCCTTCTTTATAGTCTCTTCTTCTTTTTGAAGAGTTTTTTTCTTTTTATTAAACTCTTTTTCAAGTTTGCTTCTAATTTTTTTTCCATCACTAATTTTATTGATGATGGCTTCCATATTAATAAGACCAATTACCGTATTGGCATGAGAAAAACTAATACCTACAAAAAATAAACTTAAAAAAACCAAATATTTCATATAACACCTCTTATTAAAAAGACTTACCTATATCAAAGTGAAACTGCGATCCAGACTCACCTGTTTTTCTAGCAATCGGATAACCAAATTCAAATCTCAAAATACCAATTGGGGTAAACCACCTAAATCCAAAACCGTAATCAGTACGAAGAGTGAATCTGCCATGATGACCAAGGTAGCGCCTAAAAACATTACCTGCATCAAAGAAAAAGACCCACTTGAGTCCCGCTTCTTTAACAAGAGGATGCTCTAATTCAAACTGGCTAATAAGTTTGAACCGGCCGCCAACGTTAACAACAACGAGGGTATCATCTGTACCATCACCATTAGTGTCGATCATTCTATTTTCTTTTGGGCCAATATCAGCAAAATAGTAGCCTCTCAGGTCTTTGGCACCACCTAGTGTAAAATGTCTAGTTCTGGCTATACCTCTACTTGTAGTTTGAACTAAGTGCTCTGCTAGGATTCTAGAGCGAAATACAAAATCTCCAACAGGATTAGCAAAGAATTGTCCCTCTGCTCCAAGCTTCATAAACTTATGTTGTCCACCGAGACCTGCGTACTCGGTAGAGCTTCTCAAGTAATATCCACCAGAAGGCTCGAAGACATTATTTCTTCTGTCATGTTTAATTGTTGTATCAATGGAAGACTTTAAACCATTTTCAAGTTTTTTGTACCTAGGTTCATAGAGCAGCGGATCAGTACTTTTAATAAGACGAGTTTTCTCAAGATTATAAGTGACAAATAAATTGGTGTATTCAAAAACAGGGTAGCCAACTCTAAGGGCCGAACCAAACTTTTCTGACTCATTACCAGCTCGGCTGACTTTTGTGGCGTAAACATCTGTTCCCGCCTTCCACTTCGTATCATATAGATAGGGCTCGTCAAAACTAATTTGACCAGTGGTATTTGTATCTGACCAGTTAAAAGAAAGCTCTAAATCTTGACCAAGGCCGCTGAAGTTTCTCTTTTTAACAGAACCTTGGAAGAAAAACTTAGTTGCTGTGGAATAACCAGCACCAACAGAAATTTGTCCTGTCTGACGCTCTTTAATAGAAATATCTACATCGAGGACGTCATCTTTCCCTTTAGGAGATACTGTATTAAAGACAACACTTCCCTGCTCAAAGAAACCGAGCCTATTTACATTTTCTTTGGACTCTCTAAGAGCAGTACCGGAGTAGCGCATGCCCTCTCTAATTTTAAGTTCACGTCTAACAACTTTGTCTCTTGTAGATGTATTACCTTTAACATTAACTCTTCCAAAATAAGCGATATTACCTTTTTCAAAAGAAAACCTCACATTGACTCGGTTTTCTCCAGGGACAACCTCAAGTGTTCTAAGAACGTTGGCGAAAGCGTATCCTTTATCTTGATACATTTCAGTTAGCTTTTGGATATCTTTTCTAAGTTTGTCTTCTGAGTATGTTTCTTCTTTTTTAAGTTTAATTTCAGAGAAGAGCTTATCCTCTTCAAATAAAACCTCGCCTTCAAAAGAGATTTCGTTAATTGTAAACTTAGGTCCTTCATTAACTCTAATAGTAATAAAGACCCATCTCTTATCTTCTGAAACAGTTATTTCTGGAGCGCCAATATTAACTTGGAGGTGACCTTCTGATTGGTAGTAATACTTAAGTCTTTGAATATCAGTTTGGAAATTAACCTCTTTGAAGGAGCCCGAGGCAGAGAGAAAGCTAAAAAAGCTCTCTTCCTTGGTTTCCATATGTTGTTTTAATTTATCGTCTTGTAGACTTCGATTCCCAAGAAAGGTAATCATCTTCACCTTAACTTTATCGAATTCCTCAATTTGAAATACTAACTCAACATTTTCACTATTAATTTTTTTGACTTCAAAATTGACTGAGGCCAGGTAAAAGCCTTTCTCTTCATAAAATTTCTGAATGATGGCCACGTCTTTCTTGGCCGTATCGACATCTAAAAGAGAGAACTGCTTAGATCTGATCTTCTCCTCTATCTCATCATCGTCGATGTCATCATTTCCCTTAATGATAATCTCAGCAATAATGGGTCTTTCAAATACTTTAAATATTAGATGATTTTTACCATTTTTGACTTCATGGTGGGCCTCTACAGAGTCAAAGAACTTAAGTTTATAGATTCTTTCAATATCACCTTTCAAAAGATAATTATCGAGGACCATGCCTTCTTTTACTAAAACTTTTTCCAATACGGCTTCTATCTCGACCTTCTTAAGACCTTGAACATCAACTTTATCAACCTTAAAAAGGTTAACCTTTTTACCTAGGTCATTGCCCGCAAGCGCGTGCAAAGCAAACAAAAGTGAAAAAATGAAACAATATATACGTATTGCCCAACTTGGTTGAGACATTAACTCTCCTAAAATAATTCGATATAAATTATCTTATTTGGGGCGAAACTACAAAGAGATCTTGTCGTGTATTGAGAGCAAAGCGGCGGTAGATTATTGAACTAGTCTCCCGTCTACCATTTTAATTCGATTACTAAAGTTTCCGGCTACATTTTCATCGTGAGTCACGATGAGAAGAGTCGCTCCAAGCTCTAGAGAAAGCTCCTTAAGTAGCTTCACCACTATCTGTGAGTTAGTTGAGTCCAAATTACCTGTAGGCTCATCGCAAAGAAGAAGCTTTGGCCTTAAAGAAATGGCCCGCAGCAAATTAATTCGCTGCTGCTCTCCGCCTGATAGTTGATATGGGTACTTAGTCAGCAGTTTTTCTACTCCAAGCCTTTCTGCGTAGCACATAATATGGTCTTTGACCGGACCTTCAACAACTCCACCGATTCTTGCTGGAAGTAAAATATTGTTCATGCAATTCATTGAGGGAAGTAGGTAATGAAACTGAAAAACGAATCCAATAAACTTATTTCTATAGTTAGCTAAAACCTCATCGCTAAGCAGACTTAAATCTTTATTCTCTACAAAAATTTTTCCAGAGCTTGCAGTATCGAGGCCGCCAATTAAATACAAAAGGGTGGATTTTCCCGAGCCTGAAGACCCTGTCAAAACCCAGTGCTCTCCTTCAGAAAATTTAAAATTAATTCCCCTTAATACCTGGGTGCTACCAAAATTCTTTTTAATATCCTTAATCTCAATTAGATTCATATTTAAGAGAACTCCTGCCTTAACCCCTGTATAATCTCTTTTCGGCTCATTCTATACAATGTTACTGCCGAAATTACCAAGACCCATACTAAAGAGATCAAAAAGACTATCCCATAATACTTGGGTTCTAAAAATAAGGCCAATTTTGATACCGTATAAACATCCCCTGGAAGCTCAAGCATTGAAAGATTTTGAAGTCCATAGTCTGTAATCTCCACCAGAAAAAATGAAACAAAACAAGACAGCCCCCAGATCCCACATAAAAGTAACACCCACGCCCGATTCATCACCTTCTTACTAATGCCCAGGGCCTCAACTAAAAAGATTTCTTTTGACCTGGTTTCACCAAGAAACATGACAAATGCCAAGACATTAAAAATGGATACCACCACCACGATCTGCAAAACAATAGTAATAGACACTTTTTCTACTTTTACGGCCTCAATCAATCCACCATATTCAATCCAAAAAGGAATGGCACGATAAAGACCATTCAGTTGGTCTTCAATCGTCTCTCCAAGTGTGGTTATTTTTTCAAATACCGCAGGGGAATCAATTTTCTGAGCTCCCTCTACATTTAGAAGAATTTGGTTGATTTGGTTTTCTAGGCCAAAAAGCTTTTGGATGTAGGTTAAATTTACATAGGCGTAGCGCAAATCCTTTTCATAAATACCGTGACTGACATCCCCCACTACTTTAAAGCGGTGGAGTGTGGGAAGTTGCTCATGATCTCCTCGCCCTGAGGCAAAAACAATGACAACCTCGTCTCCAATGCTGAGGCCCAGTTCCGCAAGAAGCTCATGGCCTAGAACAATATCATTTTCCACCAATTCCAATTTAAATTTTGTCACCTCATTAAATGAGTCCGGCTCCACTCCTCTTAAAACTATTCCTTTACTACGATCTTTAGAAATTAAAAATGCTTCACTTCGAACAATCCCAGTAATCTCTGAGATTGGATGAAGATCGAGCTTGTCCTCAATTTGCTCAAGCTCAAAAAAACCACCGCGATATTGGATTTTCAAATCACCTTCAGCTTTTCTCAAGCCTTTTTTTAAGGCCACATCAAAGCCATCCATAATACCAATTGTGGCGAGAATCACAGTAATGGAAAATGAAAAGCTAAGGACAATCCCCAGTAGGAACTTAATTGAATTTTTACCACTCAAAAGAATTTTAAGAATTGAAAATGTACTACTGTGCACTTAAAACTCTCCTTTATCGCTACCCACATCCCAGTGTAGATAGGCCTTGGCAAAGGGAGCTATATCGCCATCGAGAACTTTATCAGGAGAGCTTACTTCAAATCCAGTTCGGTGGTCTTTGACCATTTTATAAGGATGAAGAACATAGGATCTTATTTGTGAGCCCCAACCAATTTCTTTTTTCTCGGATTCAACCTTATTTTGCTCTTGTCTCTTTTTTTCCATTTCAAGATCGTAGAGTCTCGATTTCAATACTTTCATGGCCGTTTGCCTATTTTGCAATTGGCTTCTTTCGTTTTGGCAGGTCACCACGAGTCCTGAGGGATGGTGAGTAAGTCTAACAGCGGAATCTGTGGTGTTTACACTCTGACCTCCAGCACCTCCTGAACGGTAAACATCAATTCTTAGATCTTTATCCTCAACTTCAATCTCGATAGAGTCATCAATTTCAGGCGACACATACACTGAGGCAAAAGAAGTATGCCTTCTATTGGCAGAGTCAAATGGAGAAAGTCTCACCAAACGATGAATCCCTGACTCAGACTTTAATTTTCCATAGGCCATAGGGCCATTGACCATAAAAGTTTGAGATTTTATGCCTGCAGAATCTCCAGGTTGAACGTCGATTGTCTCGATTTTAAACCCCAATTTCTCAGCATACCTAGTCAGCATTCTAGAGATCATCATGGCCCAGTCACACGACTCAGTTCCACCTGCACCTGCATTTATTGATACAATGGCATTATTGGGATCGGTCTCTTTAGATAAAAGAACTCGCTCTTCGGCTTCTACTACACGCTTTTCAACATTAGGAAAAAGCTCTATGGCCTCATTAGCTGACTCTTCGTCTCCTGCATCAGCGTATTCACAAAGGATTTCAAATTCGTCGAGAACTTCCTCTAGATCTGTGTAGATTTTGACAGTTTCGGCATTTATGGATTTTTCTTTTTGTATTTTTGAGGCGTTTTCAGTGTCATTCCAGAAGCCTTCCATAGACTCCATCTCAACTATTTCTGCTAACCTTTTATTTCTTTTATCGATGTCAAAGTGACCTCCGAATTAAACTCAACTTATCCTTAAATTCCGGAAATTTAGATTTGCACTCACCCATTTTAATTACGATAGTCTGATCCACTGAATCTTCCTCCAAAACCTATGAAAGACCAAGCTATCACGGCTTGCATAAATTGAGTAGAGCTAGAGGTGGCACTTCCCTAAGCCGCGTTGGTCAAATATCCGAATTAGCCTTCTGTAAACTCCTGTTGGATGGGAATACTGCTCGATCAGCCCGGTCAGGATATTTTTGCGACAAGATGTTAGCTTGTTATCAGTCACAACTGGGTCATGGTACTGACTACTTCCATCAGACTTAATAAGCTTTTTATCACTCATCAACTCGACTATTTTTTCTTTGGGTATGGAGTACTTAAAAGCAGCCTTGGCCCTAGCGCTATCAGTTGAAAGATCAATAGGATCAAACGATAAAGTTTCATTAATTTCACCTTTTACAAGTTTTTCCAAACCGTAAAGTTTTGCAATTCTATTTCTTCTTGCCTTAAGTTTATAGACATATACTGCTTGGGCAAAGTCAGGCCAAAGAGTGTGGCTCACCATTTCTTTAAACTCTGTATCACTTATGGAGCTTATTTTTCTCGCCATCCAAAGAAGATCTGCAGGGGTGGCAGCTTTCCAGGCCTTGGGCTTGAAAATATAAAATCCTGCAAAACGAACTTTCTTATTTTTCAGTCCATATTGGTTCTTCCCAGGTACCCTTATGACCTTTGCAAATTTTTTACCCGTTTGCATCAGATTAATTTTTCCCTCGTAAAAGAGATTTCCAAAAACTGCTCCAATATCATGTTGGTTTTCGTAATACCTCATCTCATCTGAGAGAAACAAAAAGGCTTTATTATTTTGGGCCTTAGCATCTTTATTATTTAAAAAGACATTAAAAAGCGCCATACCTCTTGCCACCCTATCTTTTTCAGCTCCTAGGCCATGAAAGGCCACTGGACCAACTCTTTTAATAAAATTTGTATCTCCCTGAAATTCCACCAATGATTCTGTTAAAAGAATATAGGGCCTGCCCAAAAACTTCTCTTTAATCTTCTTATAAGATATTCCTGTTTCTGGAAGAAGTGGCTTTAGCTTAGTTTTAAAATATTGATAATCAATGATGCCGCTTTCTTTGATATATGGCTTTATATCATAGTGATACTTAGATTTTTTTAAGCATGTGATGAAGCCCTCTACACTAGCCGCACTTCTACATCCCTTTTTAAAATCAGATCTTTTCATTTCATCAATATCATCCTCCTCATCAAGGATTAAATACTGAGGTGATTTTTGAAAATGAGAAACATAGAGAAGGTCGACAAACTTAGTTCCCAGTTTCATATACATTCTGTTAGCCACTGGCTCTGTTTGAACTTCAGAGCCCCATTTCATTTTCCACTTGAGCCCAAAAATATCTTTTGTATTAATTTTGGCTCCTGTGGCAGAATCTTTGACCTTGCTGAAAAATAAAACTTTCCTGGCACTATCCAAACTATATCTTTGTGACTCTTTTAGTTTATGCTTCCCCTCATCGCTCGAAAGAAAAATTGACGCAGCTTTTTCAACCTTTTGTTCTAATTCACTCCATGTATCGGAGTGTGATTTTAAATAGGTATTAGAGTAAAAATGTGTGTGGTTTCTAGGAATTTCAAGGCGAGAAATTTCATCAATTGTTTGACCAATAATTCCTGTTATATCCATGGAGTTTCGGATTCCACCTTCCTCTACTCTTACTAAGTTTCGGGCTTCTTTTTCGGCAACCTTAAAGGATTTCACTTTTGTTCCAACTAAGCTTGGTTCTACATAATTGAGCTTTACACGGGGAGAAAAAATTAGGCCAAGAAGTGCTCCTGGCTTAAAATATTGCGGCTTTAATTCATCTTTACTGAGAGCAAAGATCATCCGCTTGCCACTTTTATAGATCCTTGAAAGTTCCCTATTGTTAGTTGCAGCTGCAATATCGGTACTTAAAATAACAAGGGAAGACTTGTAGTTTTCAAGAAGCTCTTCCAAGTCCTCACGTTCTTTTTTTGATAGCTCACTACCATTTGATTTTTTGTCTCTATCTAAAATAGCAGACATTTCAATTATCCTTTCCTCAAATAATCCAACTAACTTGGATAAAGCCTCGGGACTATAAAATTTGAATATCTCTTTTTCATCAAGCTTGTTTTCAAACCTTTCAACATTAATATTTCCAATTTCAGCATAAGAAAATTGCATAAAAAGAAGCTGGAAAACAGCTAACAACCGCAACGACATAAAAGGCTCCGTTTCCTAAGCACACCAAGGGCTTAAGTATTCTGACGCACCATATCACGCCTTGCAATTTGCTTAAGATTTTATCAAAAATAGAGTAAATTTTTCAGAAAAGATAGGAGCTAACTACCTAAAATAATGATGGATTTTAATAACGAGTGATTCCTCTAAACGGTTCATCACCTCTTGTTCTTCATCTGACACCTCATGATCAAAGCCCAAAAGGTGCAAAAAGCCGTGAATGATTAAATGAATGAGCTCATTTTCGAGTGTTACCTCAAACTCCCCGGCCTGAGCAGTGGCCCGTCCCACACAAATAATAATATCACCAAGCTCAAGTTGATCTGCACCGCCAATTAATAATTGATCATCACGCCTAAGACCACCGTGAACGGGAAAAGAGAGCACATCGGTTACGCTGTCTTTATTTCGATATTTTTTATTAAAGGAGTGGATGGTTTCCTCATCACAAAAACAAATACTTAGAGAGATTTTCACCATCTCTTTTAACTTCTCGTGTAATAAACTTTCGCGCTCTAAAAATTCTTCCAAAACAACTAGAAGACCCTCTAGTTTTTGCTCAAAACCAGCGATTCCCAGCTGGACAGGGTAGCTGATAGAAAAGGATAATTTTTTAGACTTTAATTCCACAAAATGCCCTGATTCTTATATCTTATACCTTGGTATAAAAAGTAAGAGCTGTATTGTCAAAGGTGTGTTGTGAATTATCCTGAACTTGAGAAATTGATTGATGTGGTGGCCAAGCTAAGAGACCCTGCCTCCGGCTGTCCCTGGGATCTTGAACAAACCCACAAAAGTCTTTTAAAGTACCTCACCGAAGAAAGTTACGAGTTTATCCATGCAGTAGAACAAGAAGAGTCTTCTCAAATGGAAGAAGAAATTGGAGACGTTTTACTCCAAGTTCTGCTGCACGCTAAAATTGCCAGCGAAAATGGTCATTTTGATATGGAGTCTGTCGCAAAAAAATTGGCGGATAAATTGATATATAGACATCCCCATGTTTTTAAAAATAGAGATGAGTCTATATCCTCCGAGGAAGTTGTAAAAAACTGGGATCAGCTCAAGCAAAAAGAAAAAGGAAGTGATCCCCTGGCCCAGATGAATAGTGAGCTCCTAGCCTTTCCCGCACTTTTTTCATCATATAAAATAGGTCAAAAGAGTAAAAAAGTTGATTTTGATTGGGATAACTTTTTAGAGGTACTTCCAAAAGTTGAAGAGGAGTGGCAGGAATTAAAACAAGAGCTTCCGCCTCATGGAAAGTATAATAAAGAAAGGGCCGCAGAAGAGTTAGGAGACCTACTTTTTTCCACCGCACAACTTGCCAGACATCTCGATTTGAACCCTGAGGAGCTACTTCGGGATGCCAATGCCAAATTTATTAGAAGATTTGAAAAAATGGTAGAAATTTCAAAAGATCACGGGGTGAATTTTTTAGAGCTTTCCTCTAATGAGAAAGAAGACTATTGGAATTTAGCCAAAAAAAGTGAAAAATTGTGTTAAATCAAAAATTAGTAACACTTACTCCTGAAAAAAGGCACTACAATTGCCCGCTTCCTCTCATCGCACTGAGTGGTGGCATCGCCACGGGAAAATCTAGTGTTTCAAAATTTTTAAATGAAAAAAATATCCGTACAATTTGTGCTGATCAAATGATCAAGACTATTTATCAAAAAGATCAAACATTTGATTTTATTAAAACGACTTTTCCACAAGTCATCACGAATGATCAAATTAGTTTTGAGGCCCTGAGAAGTCTTGCTTTCAACAATCCAAAGCATTTGGAAAAATTAGAAAATTTTCTTTATCCTCAAATGGAGGAGATTTTTTCTGATAACCTCGTACAATTCCAGGAACAAGGCTTTGTAGTCTACGATGTCCCACTTTTATATGAGAAAAACTTATACCAAAAGGTCGATTTCCACATCTGTGTTTATTCACCAAGATCACTTCAAATTGAAAGACTGATTAAAAGAGACGGTACCACGACTCAGCTGGCCGAAAAAATTCTTCAAAGCCAAATGGACATAGAGAAAAAAAAGTCACTATCTAACTACATTGTTGATAATAGTGGCGACTTAGAGCACCTCCAAAAAAGTTGTCAAAAATTGTTGGATTTTCTGGTTATGTGACTAGAGAAGTAAAATCGCTTACACTACAATACTTATACCAATTGCAAAAATTAATTACTGGAGATGGAAAGCCATGTATATTTCTGAAGAGCACGCCCTCAATGAACTTGAAAAAAATTTAAAAGAGCTGGTTTCAACAGACCAGGGTAGAAGGGCCTTTATAATCTCAGTCCCTCTCCTTCTTACAGGTTGTTCTTCCAGATCAAAGCACAGACATAGAGAAGGTGACAACAAAGGGCAGAAAACAGCCATGAGCGTTGAAGATGAAAAGCGCATGTCCAGAGAGTATCTGCCTCAAATGAGAAAGGAATATCCAACTCATCCTTCCAGAGAGGCACAAAGATATATCGCGACCCTTGGAAACAAAATTGTCATGGCCAACGGTCTTCATGCAAAGCCATATACTTATAATTTTACCGTAGTAAAAGCGGGATTTGTTAATGCATTTGCTCTTCCTGCGGGCACTGTGATGGTAACTGCACCTCTACTTGCCATGGCCGACTCAGAAGCTGAGCTAGCAGGAGTTGTTGGCCATGAAATTGGGCACGTTAAGGCGAGACATACCGCAGAGAGAATGGAGCAACAAAAAAAAGAATCCACAAAGAGTATCCTTTACGGACTTGGCGGGGCCCTTCTTGGAGGCGCTGCTGGCTTTGGGCTTGGAAAGCTTCTTTGTAAAAAAGGGGATAAGGGCTGTATGGCAAGGGCCGCTCTTTACGGAGGACTGGCAGGAACTGCAGGCGGACTTTTAATTCAAAAATTTGCATTTATGGCCAACTCTAGAGAAGACGAAATGGAAGCTGACCGTATTGGTTTTCGAACTTCAGTCAATGCCGGCTACCATAAAGATCATGTGGGAAGTTTTTATACTAAACTTCTGTCAATGGAGAAGAACTATAAAAGAACTAAAAACCAAGCCTTTAAACCTTTTGCCGATGCTATGAGTACTCATCCACCAAGTGAAGAGAGAGTGAGACAAATGCACATCATGGCGTCACGTGCCTCACTTGGTCCAAAGACCATAACTAATACAGATCAATTTATGAGAGTTAAGCAGATTCTAAAAAGAGGCTAGGACGCTTGTATCAGCGTCCTGATTAATGGTTTTTTATACAGTAGGAATTTTTTCAGCAAGGCCCTGACGCTCAATCTTCACGGCAGTCTGGCCCTTCTCTTCTTTTACAACTTGTAGAATTTCATTGTATTGCAGTGACTCTTCAGCAAGTTTAGCGCTGAAATGAACATTGGATCTAACTTCTTTGTAGAACTCAAACATATTGTTCATAAGAAGAACGAGTCTATCTTCAAAGTACTTTGTTTCTCCAGAAAGGTTTCGTCTATCTGCTTCAAGCCCTGAATGATATTTATATACTGCTTCTAGATTTTCTGAAAAGTTAGTACCCATTTCATCATGTGACTCTAAGACCATTCTAAGTTTTGTCATCTGTACATCAAACTGGACCAGCTGCTTTTCAAAAGTACAAACCAATTGGTCTAAGTCTTTGGCCATTGTCTTAATTCTATTAAAAGTGTGCTCAAGCTGGTGAGGTTCAAAATCATTACTTCTTTGGAACACAAGTGCTTGATCAATTGCTTGCAGCAGCCTCATTTTGGCCGAGCTCATATTGTCTCGAATCTTTTTAAATTCCATTTTAAAGGTGCCTACCCCATCAGCGATCTCACTACTTTGGGCCAACCTTTCACTAATTGCCTTACCAGCTCCCTGTGTCTTAGTGTACTTATCCAAGACTTCTTTAAATTTATTTAAAGAATTATAGGCCACATCATCAATGCAAATATTGGTATCAGAAAGGCCTATCACCCCGTCTCTAGTATTATTGAGATGGTCTTTAAACTCTTTTGTCCTTGTCAAAACTTCCCCGTGCACCTGGTGAACGTCAGAGAGAACCTTGTGTTGATCGGAAATCGTCTTTTCTAGATCATCAATCTCAGTTAACAATCCTTGTTTTTGTAATTGATTTGACTCGTGATAACCATTAAATTTTTCAAACACATGTTGAATTCCAGCGATTTCAAATTCCGATCTCAGCTTTTCTCGTTTTTCTTTATTAAATGATCCTACCATTAGTGCATCGAGAGCTTTGGCAACTGGAGAGACCAAAGACTTCGCCTGATTTTCAATCGTCTCTTCAAGTGAAATCAGTGGATAGAAAAATACCATTAATTTTTTATCATCTGCTGACCCGACTGGAGAAACATACATCTCATAGGGAATCCTTGCCTTTGTATCATCTATCCTAACTTGTACCTGATAAATTCCAGGTATATCTTTTTCAAAAGATTCAAAAACAGGATCATCACCACCAAGATTGGTAAATCTATTGAGATAATCCCAGGTGATTTTATTTCCTTTAATTTCTGAAGGATCAATTTTCCAGGAATCGCAAAAAGTTTCATTGGCCCACACAACTTTTAGATTTGTGTCTAAAAGTATTGAAGCAAATGGAAAGGCTGTTTGAAAGTAGCCACTATATTTCATTCTTCTGTGCACATATTCTCTATTGGCCTCAAAAGCCTTTAAAAACTCATCGGAAAAATCAAATGGAATTCTTGGAGAAGTCTCAGCAATCATTCCGTGCTTTAAAAGATTTAGAAAATTAATCTCTAATTGGCGACTTTCATTCTTAATGAGTTTATTGAAAATGATTTTTGAACCAAATAGGCTCACTAAAATAAAACAGAAAACTGAAATAATGCCAAAAGCAAAGTATTTAGCATTTTTTTCTACTCTGATTTGCTCAGCCGCAAGACCAGGGCCTACTTTTTTAATCCAAAAATCAAATTTCT
>Ga0257117_1000841_pt1 | contig 20880 bp, 15 predicted proteins | sample SI112_135mmetaG_FD_190157 | JGI IMG/M metagenome (GOLD analysis project Ga0257117, IMG submission 190157) | Marine microbial communities from Saanich Inlet, British Columbia, Canada - SI112_135m | ecosystem: Environmental > Aquatic > Marine > Inlet | place: Canada: British Columbia | collected... | reverse complement strand
GTAACAAGAAAGTTAAATACGGCCACGACACGTGGCCGTATGTCTTTAGAATCATGAAACTATTTTGTTAAAGCAGTAGCATTCGTACGTGATACTTTTCACAATGCACTGGCAATTTGATTCTAGCCACGCACTATTATTCGGAACTAGAATCTAGCCTGGCACCTTTGGTTTGGCACCTTTGGTTACAAAATGGTATAAGTAGTAGTGCAGGAGAGAAGATAAATGACCAAAGACCGTTCAAAAGTAATATCTGAATGCAGAAAAACGCTTGGGAAATCTTTTAAAAACCATCATTTTTTTACTCATAATGAAGCACAAGCCGAGACGGACAAGCGTAGTGAATTGTGGAAAGGACTTGAGCAAAGCTGCCACTTTATCCAAAACAATAATAAAATACATTACGGTGAACTCTCTCCTGGTTGCAAAAGCTGTGTTGAAGGGAAATGGACCTGCCTTTTTATTGGAGGAAAATGTCCCAACGGCTGTTTCTTTTGTCCTGATTCACAATCCGTTGATCGAGCTCCCAATGCTAATGGAGTTGAATTTAAAAGTGTTCAAAGTTTCATCACCTATCTTAAAACGATAGGCTCAACCGGCGTTTCATTTAGTGGAGGAGAGCCGCTACTTTACTTGGACCTGGTTAAAGAATATTGTACTGCTATAAGAAAAGAGTTTTCTTCTACGATGTATATTTGGTGTTATACCAGCGGCCTTGGTGTAAATGAAGCAGCACTTAAAGTGTTAAAGGAAGCTGGAGTAGACGAATTGCGATTCAATATTGCCGCATTTGATTATGATCTCTCAAAGCTGTCCAAGGCCTTGAAGTATATACCAAAAGTCACGGTTGAAATTCCGGCCGTGCCTGAGGATTTTTCGCGCCTTAAGACGTTAATCAAGGAACTTGAATTAATCGGAGTTGATTATCTCAATCTACATGAAATGAGCCTTACTTCACATAACGAAAAAGAGTTGGGTTTGCGTGGATATAAGCTAAATCGTCTCGAAACCTGCTGTAATGTTCACGAATCGGAGATGTCGATTTTAAAGATCATGGATTTTGCTGCTAAAAATAATATTAAGCTGCCTATTAATTCATGCAATTCCCTATATAAGGAACGAATCTCTTGTAATGCCAAAATTAAGGTAGCAGCGAAGCTCCTTGATTTGTCCAGTAGGGACGAGATAACAAATATAGGGCTAATTCGAACTATCGGGATGGCCATATCGCGAAGAGATCTGAACTTAATCAAGAAAAAAAATACCATGAGCGATGCTTTTTTTGATAAGAGGCAAGGTCTTTTGTATGCAAGTCCTCAAATCCTTTTAAATATTTTAGATTCATCGCCGGAGATAGTACCAAACGTAGGCATTCGATATGATATGCCAATAATTGTTCGACCAAACAGCAAAAAAAGTGAATTTTTCGTTGAACGCGCTGAATACACCGAGATGGTTGAGTTAACGGTTAATGACTTAAGAAAGATAGCAGAAAAAAAATATGATCAATTAGAAAACACTGAACTTCTTGATTTTGAAGTCGTTCCAAATGGTCTGGATGATCTCGTGATTTAATAATCCATTCTCGTCTTGGCCCCGGTGTGCGCCCCGTTTCATCTTAGCGGTTAAACTCTGCATCATCAATTGGAGGAGGTTTGATTCTCAACAAATATTTTTCTGGTTTCTTTCAATGCCAATGATTTTTTTAAGGTCGCAAATTGCGACCTTAAAAGTTCTCTTTCCTTAACCTCTTCGTCGTTACACCATAAAGCTCTGCTAAATCACTATCGAGCATCACTCTAAGCCCTCTTATTACATCAATTAAGCCTCTTTTTCAGTGCGTGATACTTTATCTCTTTATCTCAAGCTATTTTTCAAACTAAATAAATAATATTTCTACTACCTTTAACTAGATGGAATCCCGTCATTATCAACCGTCTGATGAGTAGGGAAATTGAGGTATAATGACCTTTGGGGAGAGAAGATGAAAATAGTGGTATGGAGCCTGGCAATTGCACTCAGTTTTTACTCTTTTAATTTAAAGAGTGAGGAAGTTGACCTGGCCTCTATGATTCCAAAAGGACTTATCCCACATCCAACTCTTTGCCAAACTCCCATTGAAGAAGCTGAAATTATTCTTTTTGGAGAAGTGCATGAAAATGTCTCTTTAATTGAAAAAAGAAATGAATTGATAGGAAGGCTGGCCAATTCAATAAAACAGTCCACGGGGAAACGATCTTATTGGATGCTCGAAGGTTTTGAGGGAGAGGTTGATTTAAAAAGAGATGTGTTTGGTATGAGTCAAAATAGAACGGAGTTGTCGGCAAATCTCACTGGTCTTGGTTGGGATGATTTAAGTATTGTTGAGCAAGTTACAAGTTACCAGGCACAGGCAAAAGAAAGCCTTGAAAGGGCCACCAGGCTTTTCACAGAATTTGAGCAAATTGCAATCGGCCAGGGTTGTTCATCACAAGCTGAATGTGAAGTATTAAAAGAGGCCAAGATGTTTGAAATAGAGGAAGAGGTTAAGAAATCGGATTCCTATATGGCCCAGATAAAGCGCCTGGATATTGCCACACTTGATCAGAGAAATACTACCTTGATTGAAAATATTCGCAGGTTTTCTAGCGGTGAAGGAAGTGAAGGTTCAGTTCTTTTTATTACCGCAGGCAATAGTCATCTTTTAGAGGAACCTAAAATTTTAGTAGAGCTCCAAAAACATAAGTACTGTATTTTAACAACGCCTGAGGCTATTAAACCAGCTAGAGATGAGATGATAAAAGCGTCACTCTCTCTTTTTAGCACCAACGATCTTTATTCCACTCTGGTGGTAAGGGACACCTCAGGATTAGAATTTGAAACCTCTGCACGTAATTTTTTTGATGGATACTCTGCTACAGAAGGGAGTTTTCTTGTCGCTAACGATTTTTCCAGGCTCTTTCCAGAATATAAAGATAGCGGATCAGGCGAGTTATCACCCTACCAACAAGTCTATGAGGTGATCGAAGTCAAAAGTGTTGGGGAGTGAGCATTCAAATTAAAAAAGGGGGGACATGCTCTTTCTTTTCTTTTTCATTTATTCATTAATATTAAATTTTACAATCAGCTCTTCTAGATCCAGGGGTAAAGGTGCCGTGAAAAGTTCATTGCTACTGAGCAAGTGTATTTTATGGCAATGTAGTGCCTGACGTATATGCTCCTGACAAGGAGGCTTACAGTACCAATCATCACCAACGACCGGGTGTCCAAGGTGACTTAGATGTATTCGTATCTGGTGTGTTCGTCCGGTAAAAATTTGAGCTTTCAAAAATGTATGATTTTCACCTCTTTTAATTACAGTAAATTTGCTGTGTGCACTTTTACCTTCTGGGTGAATGCCAAGACTATGATCATCAATCTTACCTATGGGTCCAAACTCTTCGCATTCATTCCAATCGGGAACACCATGAACGATTACTAAGTACTCTTTATTTGCATTCATTTTTTCTAAGGATTTTTTATATATAGAAACCAACTTTTTTTCAGTTACAAAAATATTAACACCACTCGTATCGGCATCAAGTTGATGAATTGCCCAAACCATACCTCCATGGCGCTTTATTAGCCAAAACTGTAAGCAGTCATCATCATCTAATGAACGCCCAGTTGAGGGAAGATTATATGGTTTGTTAACGACAAGTACATTTTCATTTTCGTAAATGATACGTTGTTCGAGATCTTTAATCACTAAGTAGTCTTTTTTTCATAGTTTAATATTACACCAAACAGGTGCCATATACCCGGTGTGTGGGGTCAAGAGTGGGACCGCCCGACTTTACTTCAAATTAGGTGCCATGCTCATTTGAATAGAGGTATGAATAGAGGCAATAGAGGTAAAATAGAGGTACTTTTCACAATGCACTGGCAATTTGATTCTAGCCACGCACTTATTTTTTCTTATTTTCCTATCTTGAAAGTGGTAAAAAGCAAAAAATCTAAACTTTATTATTCATCAGCAAGCACTTCAGAAGTTGTATATGTTTCTGGCTCTCGGAATTTACGTTCACCATCTCGTGAACCACCTAATTGATATGTCTGCGCTGAACCAACTTCTCCCGGTTTAACCAGTTGCCTTTTACCTCTCAAACTTTCAGAAAAACTATAAATAGAAGTATATTGAAAAATATTGAGGCCGATTTTTTTTTCAGAGATGCTGATTTTCCCTTCAGTAAAAGACCTTGAATTCATAGAATCATAGAGTTTAAAGTGACAAGATCCATTTTGCCATTCTCTTCCAATAACTGTAAGCCAATGAGCCCTACAAGGATCATCTCCCCCCGCAGAAGCAGTTGCATTACGATTCCCACGAGCAAGATCTTCTGATTCCCAGTTTACGCCGACATAAGAAGAATTGCTTAATACGTTTCCACAAATTTCAATAGCAGTCGGATTTCCATGCTCTAAACCTTGATGAATAGATCTTGAAGATTCTGACTCATCTGGAGAAAAGATTCGTTTTTCATCACAGCTTATTGGAGTATTCATGATTTTTCTATCAGGGCAATAACTATCTACTAATAAAACTTTTAAAAAATCTCCAAAGCTTCCTTGGTCCAAAGAGTTTTGAACCTGTATGGTTGTTGGAGGCTTAGTACTTTCGAGCTTGTGCTTTCTTTCAAGCTTTTTTTGTATTCTTGCTACAATAGCATCCTTTTTCTTTGATCTCCCTTTACTATAACTTTTATAGATCCTAGACAATTCCATAAGGAGTGGCTCAAAGTCTTTTACCTTAAAAGTCCCTTCAAATTTCTCTCTCGGACAAACACCCTCTCTATTTGCTGTATTTAACAATTGGCAATTATTATTTCCCCCGTAAAGATCATCTCCATTTATAGCTGCTTGGAATAAAATAGCATTCACCATGGGTGATGAATGAAATGGGACCCCTTCAGTTTTCATAATGTGGTGATCAATTAATTTTGAGCTTGCATGAGAATAACAGGTACCGGTTGAGCCTTGCCCTAAGAAAGGGTGATTTTCAAGAGTTTCACCTTCAGCATCAAGTTGAATTGTTGAACACTCTTGTTCAGTTAATTTAAATTCCCCAAAGGAGTGTGCAGAAAATACCAATGCAATAAAAAATATAGTTAATCGCATTCCCACTCCTATTCTTATCCTCACTCTTATATCTTTTGTCCCCACAAACGGCTTCATTGTTTACCTTCGGGAAAACTCTAAACACAAATTAATTAAGATTGACCGACGAATAAATAAATTTTAGTGTTTTTCAAATCTAATTGTACTCACCCCAAGTCATCTAATTAGTTGATTTTAGCATAATCTAGAAATTCAAATGATTGCTTTGTACTCTCCTAAGCTGCGATATAGGATTACGACCACTTAGCCTTCCTTACTTTCCCTATGCTTCCCTACTAGCATTAATAAAGTACACAAAAGAATGGCAAAAAAAGATTCCCCCCAAAGGTGCCAAGTACACTGTGGTATGAGTCTAATGCTTTACTCCGTGTACCTGGCACCTATAAGATAGTGACATGACAACGAAGTGGACATTTTGGATTGATTGCGGCGGTACCTTTACCGATTTTATTGCTGTTAATCGAGAAGGGGTTTATAGGACTCATAAACTACTTTCTCAAAGTGTGAACTATGAATCGGCCATTGTAGAAGGAATCGCTCACATAATTGGGCATAGACGTTTCCATGAGGCAATTGAACAAGTGCGACTCGGAACGACTGTTGCCACCAATGCTTTCCTCGAGAAAAAAGGTGTCAAGTGTGCTCTGGTAACAACTTTAGGTCAACGAGATGTATTAAACATTAGGCAGCAGAATCGTCCACGATTATTTGACTTAGACATTGAAAAAATTGAGCCTCTCCACTGCTACAGTACAGAAATACCAGGCCGCATGAATGCCGAAGGCTATGAACTTACAGAATTTGACCAAGATATCGCACAATTTGAATTACATCGCATTTTAAATAAGGGGATTAAGTCCCTTGCGGTTTCTTTTATGCACTCAACGATCAATCCTATGCACGAGCTAGCTCTGGAAAGTCTCGCTTATAAGCTTGGCTTTGAATATGTTTCTCTCTCTCACCGTGTAAGCTCTGTCGCCAATTATATTTCTCGAACTGAAACAGCGGTCTTTGATGCCTACCTCTCCCCCTACCTCAAGCAGTACACCCAAAAGCTTGAAGGCCTGTTGAACATAAAAAACATTCTTTACATGCAATCCGATGGGAGTTTATGTAACGCAAATAGGTTTAAAGGATATAATGCATTGTTATCCGGACCGGCCGGTGGGCTGATTGGTGCAACCCATGCGGCAAAAAAGCAGGGTGAGAAAAAAATCATTTGCTTTGATATGGGAGGAACCTCAACTGATGTTTCCATTTATGGTGGTGAGGTCCAGATCAATTACCATCCGGAATTTCATGGTATAAAACTTCTTACTCCCATGATGGATATTCATACCGTCGCAGCCGGTGGAGGCTCAATCCTGTCTTATGACGATGGGAGATTAAAAGTCGGACCTGAATCAGCAGGCGCTTATCCAGGCCCTGCATGTTATCAAAATGGTGGGCCTTTAACTATCACTGATGCCAACCTTTTTCTTGGAAGAATAGATCCAGAAAAGTTCCCTAAAGTATTTGGGCCTAACCAAAATTGTGGACTTGATAAAAAGATCGTCCGAGAGAAGTTTAATGAGCTCTCTAAGGATTCAGGGCTTACGGCCTTGGAGCTTGCCGAAGGCTTCATCGAGGTTGCAGTCGAGACCATGTCTCGCGCCATTCACAAAGTGTCTGTCGAAAAAGGTCTTGATCCTAAAGAGTTTACGCTGGTGAGTTTTGGTGGTGCTGGCGGACAAATGGCCCTCAAAGTGGCAGAGAGCCTGCGCATTGAGAGTGTCTTGATTCACCCCCTTTCCAGTGTGCTTTCGGCTTTTGGAATAGGTCAGGCCCAGGTTGGACTCAGATTAAATGGCAGATTTGTTGATGGTCACAATTCATTAAAAATAGAAATGGAAAAAAAGCTCGATTCAAAATCCTTCGACTCAACTCCCTTTTTCTTACTAAGAGCTAAAGACAGTAACCATGAATTTCAAATACAAGCAGAGTCATATTATTTGGCCTCGGAAAAATTCAAAACCCTTTATCAACAAACATTTGGGATTGCTCTTCAAGGCCCCCCTGTTTGCGATACCATCGTCTTAAAATCTCATATTAAAGAGCATTCACATCAATTGGAATTCAAATCTTCACCAGAGTCGATTAATGATGAAGGCCTCATTAGTGAGAACAATACTTGCCTAGTTGTAGAAAAAAACTGGAGTGGTAAGCGTTTTGAAAATGGAGTTTGGCAGTTTAAATTTGAGCCAAAAGAACAAGTCAAAAATATCAGAGACGAACGCATTGAGCTTGAAATATTTTATCAAAGGTTTCAGTTTATCGCTGAGCAAATGGGTCTTACCCTTAAGCGGCTTGCCCGTTCAGTGAATATAAAGGAGCGCAATGATTTTTCCTGTGCTTTGTTTAACGAAAAAGGAGAATTGATCGCCAATGCTCCCCATATACCTGTTCATTTGGGCTCCATGGGTGATGCGGTTCGCTTTGTCATCAGTCATGCTTCAAAGATAGAACCCGGCGATAGCTTTATCACCAATGACCCTACGAGTGGTGGCACCCACCTTCCTGACGTGACTGTGATCACCCCTGTATTTTTTGAAGAAAAAATTGTCATGTGGCTGGCATCTCGTGGCCATCACGCTGACATTGGTGGAGTGAGCCCTGGATCCATGCCAGGACATAGCACGTGTTTAGAGCAGGAAGGGGTAGTCATCAAATTGCATAAATTGGTCCATCAAGGTAACTTTAATGAGGATCTCTTAAGGGATATTTTGTGCTCTGGCCCTTATCCGGTACGAAAATATGAGCTCAATCTTCATGACATCAAGGCAAAACTGGCAGCAAACCAAAAAGGGCTGGAAGAACTTGTCACTATTTTAAATAAATGTGGGACGGCCTATGTTCAAAAGATGGGCAAATCTCTTATCGAATATACCCACAGGAAAATAGAAAAAGCGTTGCAAAACTTTGATTCTAGTAAGGTAAAGAAAACTATCACTGGGGACAGAGTGATAGAATTAGAGATTTTCTATCGTGATAAAGTACTTTTTTTTAACTTCGCAGGTAGCTCACCAAGATTGCAAAATAACTTTAATACACCTCTGCCGGTGGTTAAGGCCTCGATCATGTTTGCTCTTCGTTGCCTGATCATGGAAGATATCCCACTCAATGAAGGAGTCCTGAGAAGTGTTGAAATTCAAGTTCCAGAAAACTGTATGCTAAATCCTGGCGCAAGCGACGCCGTTGTCGCTGGGAACGTAGAAACCTCACAAGTGATCTGTGACTTGGTTTTTGAGGCCTTAGGGGTCAAGGCCAATTCTCAAGGCACGATGAATAATCTTAGTTTTGGTACCGAAAAATATCAGTATTATGAAACTTTGGCCGGAGGCAGTGGCGCAACTGCGTCCGCAGTGGGCGCAAGTGCTGTCCAAGTGAATATGACAAACTCCCTTTTAACCGACCCTGAAGTGATGGAGTCACGCTTCCCTGTTTTAGTCGAGCTAATGGCCATACGCCTGGGAAGTGGCGGAGCAGGTCAAAATTTCGGAGGAGATGGGCTTTATCGCAAAATTGTATTTCTTGAAAAGATGAGTGTCAGCATGATCACCCAATTTCGAGAGGAGTCTCCCCAAGGCCTGGGCCAAGGGAAGCAGGCGACGCGAGGAATAAATCTACTGGAATCAAAAAATGAGATCACCGAATTGTCAGAGTGCTTTTCCGTGGAAGTTCAACCGGGTGATCGCCTCATTATCAGTACACCAGGCGGGGGTGGATTTGGACCAGACAAATCTTTAAGTGAAAACTTGGTTTTTTGTTTTGGTTCAAACATGGATATCCACCAAATTAAAAATCGTTGCCCTAGTGCCAAAGTGATTAAGAGGGCCACTGCTCACGACTATGAACTCCGTTACACCCGCTACTCCGAGGCCAGGAAAGGAGGTGTCGCAGACATGATGGCAGCTCCAGGGCATAAAGTTTGGGGGCTTTTGGTTAGTATCACAGATGAGGACTTAAAAACGCTTGACCACTTCGAATGTAGTAATCGAGGTTATGAACGAATAGAAATTGATGTCAAAGGCGATAACGGTGTAGTCCAACACGCTTATGCTTATGACGTTATCGATAAAAAACCCAATATTGCTCCCAACAAACTCTATGAATGGCAGGTTTACTTAGGCGCTTACAATATAGCTGCTCCCGAGTACTATCTCGATCACATCAAGGGTTTTCGTTAATGGTGCGTAATGCCACCTTAACTTTCAGATATATAGTAAATGGACCTTCGATTGTATTGAATACTTGTTTTTTCTTACATCTTGAATTGTTATTTTCAAATTTCTCAGTACTTATCACGTAATTTAGAGATATTTAGAGACCCTACTATTTGTGGCCTCATTCCAATTGCATTATATAGATAAAAACTTCGTATTTTTAGTAGATGCGTTTAAACATTTTGTTGCCGGGGGATAATATGCCACTAATAAAATTCGTATGGAGATCTGCTCTCTTACTCACTCTTAGTATTGCTATGACAAGTTGTGGATCAGATAATAGTGGCCCAGGCAATAAACCAGCTCCAGTTAAATTTAGTGATAACTTAGTAAACGCTGATCTTCCGGTATTTCCAACTACAGAGGATGGTTTAGAACAATTAGTTAATAGCTCTCTTAAAAATGCTAATAATTCGCTCGATAAAATTGCAAACTTAAAAGGTTCAGAGCTTAGCTTTGAGAATACTTTTTTGGCCCTCGACAACACCTTTGATCAGTTTGAAAGAAATGATTCTATAAACTACTTACTGCAAAGCGCCTCTACTTCAAAAGTCTTGAGAGATAAATCAAAAGCACTCAATCAGAAATATAACTCTTGGTATGTTGATGCTTCATTAAGAAAGGATGTATTTGATAAATTGATGGCCTTTACAAAAAAGGGAGTTTTATTATCAGGACAGGATCAAAAGCTAGTAGTTGACACCATTAATGGTTACAAGAAGTCTGGATTAAGCCTTGAAGATGAGAAATTAAAAGAAGAATTAAAAGGCCTAAAAAAGAAGCTCTCTGAGTTGTCCACTAAATTTAGTGCCAATGTAAGAGCGTTTGGATCAAAAAATTCCACTCATTTTGCCAAAGAAGAGATGGAGGGAATGCCAAAATCAGTCCTTGAATCAGAACTCGCTCCTGCTGCTAAAGAAGATGGTAGCTTTGATGTATCACCAACTATTTATTCTCAAATCAGTTCAGTCTATAAATATTCTCCTAAAGAAGAAGTGAGAAAGAAGGCAACTCTTGCAAGATCAACAGTGGCCAAAGATATTAATCTCCCAGTAATGCAAGAAATACTAAAAACAAGAATGAGAATATCAGAAATTCTTGGTTATAAGAATTGGGCCGATTATCAAACTGAAGATCGAATGGCAAAAACTGGGGACAATGCAGTCGAATTCTTGAGTAACCTCAATTCTGGACTTCAACCTAAATTTGACCAAGAAATTGAAGTACTCAGACTACTGAAAGTCAAGGCCACAGGAGAAGCGAATGCTGTAATAAAGTATTGGGATGTTTCCTATTATGAAAATATACTTAAAAAGGAAAAATATGATCTAGATTTAAATGCATTGAAAGACTTTTTCACCCTTGATAAAACTCTCAAGGGAATGTTAAGCGTTTTTGAAAAAGTATTTTCACTCAAAATTGATTTTATTGAAAACTTTGCTAAGTTTGCAGACGATGAGTTGCAATTAATTTCTGTTTCAGATGCAAAATCAAAGGAAGTACTTGGTTATCTTTATCTTGATCTCTATCCCCGACCTAAAGAAGAAAAATATGGTCACTTTGCTCACTTTGGTTTGATTTCAGGTAAACAATATCAAGATGGAAGTTTTAGAAAGCCTGTAGGGGCCTTAATTTGTAACTTCCCACGACCTGTAGGTGATAAACCTTCCTTATTATCCTTTGGTCAAGTTGAAACTCTTTTTCATGAATTTGGTCACGGTTTACACAATATGCTTTCTAGAGCAAAATATCCTTCAATGGCCGGAACAAATGTTGCCAGAGATTTTGTAGAAGCGCCCTCACAAATGCTTGAATACTTTGTTATGGATAAACAGGTACTTGATACCTTTGCTGTTAATTACAAAGATGGCGTAACAAAAATAGATCCAAATTTTTTAAAGAAAATTGAAGAAGTAGAAAAAGCGACAGTTGCAACAGGTTATAAAGTGCAATTTTCTTATGGCCTGCTTGATCTTAAATTACATACCCAGTTAAAAGAAGAGGATCTACCAGATCTTGTTGCCTATTCTAATAAAATCTTAGGTGATGTTCATTTGCCTCATGCAGAAGGTGCTTCTTTTCTAACTAATTTTGGACATATTGCTGGTGGATATAGTGCTGGATACTATGGTTATGCATGGTCTGATTCTATCGCTGCAGATATGGCATCCAAATTTTCTGAAAGCGAAAAAGGGTTTTTAGATCCCGAAATAGGTCTGAAATTAAGGCAAGAAATTTATTCTCAGGGAAGTTCTAGAGACATCACTAAATCAGTAGAACTATTCCTCGACAGGCCAATATCCAATGTATCATTTCTTAAAAAATTAGGATTATAACAATATTATAAAGGTGCCTATACTGGCACCTTTTTTAGTCGACAAAATTCAATCGTAATCTATCAGTAAAAGCTGGATTTACAAATAATTGCTCATTATCGATATTGTGCCCAGGAAACTGCTCGATTTCTTTTTCACTGAATTTCTGGATATTGTCTTCTGTAGCTGAAAGGCATCTTAATCCAACTGAATCGATGTACTTGCTATCAATATATATATCATAATTTTGTAATCCCCTTCGATCGTTGAAAGAAAGGTTTTGGGGACCGTCGGTAGGAATAATCACACTTGAATTTGAGTATGCACCATCTTGGAAGGCAAAATTAACTGAAGCAAGTACATTGCCTCCTTGTAAAGTAAGCCTGTATCCGAGGCCATAGGAAATAATAAACCGACCAGAGGAATCATTAAGTTGCCCTCTTATTGTATCCCCATCTTTGGAAAGTCTCATTTTATTAATTAGCAAAGTCTCTGGTGCCTGGCTCAATCCAGCATTTAAACTTACGTAGCATAAAATTTCTTGATTTGGATACCTGTGAATATCTTTTTCTGTATCAGATTTCAGGTAAGGCTCTGTGCCAACGGTGTAACCACTTTCAGCAAAAGCGTTTAAACAAAAGCAAATTAAAGCAATTATTACTGTTAAACTTTTCGTTAAAGTCATTGCTATCCCCCCCGGAATTTGCCTAGAATCTCACTAAACAGAATTTCTTTACTCTCGTTAAATGTGAAGTAGACCTTGATTATTTATTAAATAGTATCCTTAATAAAAATTCCATGAAATGAATTTTGTAATATATTCGCACCTGTCTAGAAAAGGTGTGAAAAGGTGCGGTTCACATTTAGCATCGCTAGAGTTTATGCCATATAGGTAGCATACTTATCGATTCCATTGCGGCACCTGTATTACTGTCAATTTATTATACATCTAATGTAAATTTTGAAAAAAAGTAAGTTGTTGAGCCTGGTCGAGGTAAAATGTCACTAAATTGTATGTTGTCATAATTTCTTGGGGGAATTCTATGCAAATACTAACTCATCAATCGGGCGTCCTTTTCTTATTATTTAGTACATTCATTGTTTCCAATGTTTTTTCTCATCCAGGATCTGATCATGAAAAGGAACATCGTCAAGAAAAAGAACGTAGGGAATATAAATATAGAAAGCTTTGGACCGCCACCCTTTTAATTTCAGACTGTGGTAGTGAAGAAGCAATTTTAATGGGAGATCTCTTAAGTAGCAGTATTGCAGCCTGCCAAGACAATATGCCTCCTCAAGCAAGACCAACTTTTGAACTGGTCCAACGCAGGAGAAAACGAGAGATTTGGTATGATCCAGAGTCAAGCTTGTTGGTCCTTCCAGCAATCAGCGATATCACACTCCTGGGTCACGAAGTTTTTGGGTCTAAGCAGTGCCCCAACGAAGAATTCCATGAAGCAACAGCTAGGGAATTATATCTGCTTGATAAAAAAGAATACTTTAGCAACAGGTACCAAAGTGGGCTTGATTTTTATAGATTAATGAGATATCGCAAAGGGAACTTCCTTAGACAAGAGCGGCCAGCATGAGCAAAGCTGAACGCCTAGGTTATCTTAGAGTCTATCTTTGTGGTGCTGAAGAGTCTGCCCTTGCTCAAGAAGTAAGTTGCGATGATTTAGGATTGACATCCTCAGAGGATTAAGCAGATTTATTTGGATAATAAATATTAAATAAATATCGGGGGGTACCTATGAGTTATCATAAAATTACATTTTTGATTATAATATCAACTTTTTCCTCACTTTGCTGGGCCAATAGTGATTCATACCTATACTTTGAAACTGAGAAATCTTATAAAGTTGAAAAAATCCCCCCTTGCCAAATACAAGACGATTTTAAAGTGGTTGTGTGTACATCAAAGAAATGGGGTGATTCGAAATTCTATTACGAAGTTGACGAAAGTGATCGCCCCCCTGGCAGTGAACTAGTTGATCCGGGCAGGAATTTTGGAAGGAATTCTAGCAAGTTTCCAACGAAAATACGTAGCGAGGGTGATCCCCCCTCGCACATAGCTCCTCTAAGCATTAGAGATATTGATAGAGAAAATTGCAGAGTAAAAAGTATGCGGTGTGGGATGCTTACTATAAATGAACATTTATTTCCGACTCTAAAGAAAGTTTTTCATGATCCTCAGGAGAACCAAGACTTTATTACCGTCTACGGTTTAGATTTCTGCCCCAATGGCCTGACTCGCTTTATCTATACTAGGGAGTCTGCTCAAAAATCCACATATATAATTGACGGTGTCGTTAATTGGATGGACACATTTGATGTTCTTGGATGCGATACAAAAGAAACCTTCGCCGGCAGATTGGCAAGAGGTATTACGTCTAAATTATAGCTCACAGAAAATACCACGAAAAAGGTGCCAGCATTTGTCTCAGGTGTTGGCACCTAAATTCCAAATAATCCGTGAATCGCTTTTACAAATGAAGTAAACTTCAATAAAATACTTTGTGCAACTAGAACCAAATAAATTCCCAATAGATCAACAGCTTGAGACTATTACCAAATCGCTGTCCAGCAACTCATGTCTTTTAATAAAGGCCGAAACTGGAGCTGGAAAGACAACTCGTCTGCCACCTTACCTAATTTCAAAAACACCAGGTAAAGTTTTAGTTTTAGAACCTAGAAGATTAGCGGCCAAATTATCTGCTGAAAGATGTGCTCAAACCCTTGATACAAAACTTGGAACTTTGGTAGGACATCACATTCGATTTGATAAAATCACAAGTTCAGTTACAAGACTTCTTTTTATCACCGAGGGTCTATTTCTCTCCTATTTGCGAGAAGATCCTACTCTTAGTAAATACAGCATGGTAATTCTCGATGAGTTTCATGAACGCAGCATTCACACTGATACCGCTTTATGCTTAATTAGAAAATTACAAGCTACAACTAGACCAGATTTAAAGTTGATTGTTATGTCAGCCACTTTAGATACAACAAAGCTAGAGAAGTATTTGACTGGAGTAAAACTTTTTAATGTACCAGGAAGAGTCTTTCCAATTGAAATTGAAAATCATGAGATAGAGACTCAGGATGCAGTTATTGAGATGCTTCATGACCCTCGTTGCCCTCGAAACATTTTAGTTTTTCTACCAGGAATGGGAGCTATTCGCAGCTTACAAGATCAATTAAAAAATCTCGCACCAAAAGATATCGAAATTGTTCTCCTGCACTCAACCTTACCGAAAAAAGATCAAAATAAGGCCTTTGTTGGTGAGAGTAGAAAAATTATTCTCTCCACAAATATAGCTGAGACTTCACTTACAATTCCAAATATTACAGGTGTTATTGATACCGGAACGGAAAGAAGGGCCAGCTTTGCACCGTGGAGTGGCATGCCCCTATTACAACTTGAAAAAATTTCAAAGGCCAGCGCTACTCAAAGAGCAGGTCGTGCCGGCCGAGTTCAAAACGGTCTAGTTTTTAGAACCTATCACCAAAATGATTTCTCACAGCGGACAAGCTTTACTCCTCCCGAAATCATACGGGTGGAACTCTCCCACTATATTCTGGACCTAATAGATTTAGGCCATAACCCAGAAGAACTTAATTGGTTTGAATTACCGGAACAAAAAAATTTAGACAAAGCACTTGAGCTTTTAAATATCTTAGGTGCCCTTAAAGACCAAAAGATAACAGAGCTTGGAAAATACTTAGCAAAGCTACCGCTTCATCCAAGACTTGGAGCAATGCTCTTTAAAGCACAAGGACACCCCAAATTAAATGATATCCTACTCGCTGTCTGTACCATCAATGAAGGTATGGTTCTATCTAGTCAAGCAAAGTTCTATGCAGATGATGAAAACGAGTTTTGTGATATCTGCCTGCAATTAGACCTTATCAAGGCGAATTACTGGCGCAATGTTGAGCTAAGTGATTACGAGTTACATATGCTTGATATGCGGGCCTATAAACGTGTAATAGAACTCTACCAGTCATTAAGTAAAAGGTTAAAACTGGGAAATCAAATATCTAAAGAGAAAACTAGCTTAAGTGATCTAAGTCTAGCACTCTTGTCCGGATATCCGGACCGTGTTGCTGCAAAACGAAAGGTAGTCAAAAAAGGTAAGAAACAAGAGAGTTATAATTTTTGTATGGGACGTGGTGGAAAACTAACTTCTAATTCTGCTCTATCTACAAGCCTTCCTGAATTTATCATTGTTTTAGATGCGCTTGAAAATCCAAAGGCCAATGCCGCAATAGCAACGAGTATTGTTACCGCTTCTAAGATCACAATAAAATATTTAGAAAATACAAATTCAAATTTTTTATCTACAGCACAAGAGAGTACTTTTAATGAAAAAAAAGGTTCCCTTACCCTTTCTACGATCAGAAAATATGGAAACCTTACGCTTTCAACAACTACTCAGCCACCAGTTATTCCTAAGGGAAAAGCTCTTGCTCAGTTAATGCAATCAAACTGGCCATGGCCTTTTGAAGATGATCATAAATTTGAGGAATATAATAAACGAGTAACATTTTTAAACCAAGCAGGCATTGAACACCATTGCCCAGAGTTTACAGGTGAAATGTTTGAGTTATTTATTGAGGCCAGTATTAAGCCTGATACTGGATATCAAGATTTACAAAAACGCGGGATAGTAAAATTAATACAAGATCAATTATCACCACAAGATCAATACGTATTAGACACTGAAGTTCCACTCCAAATCACACTTGGCAACGGCAAAACATTTACCATCGAATATCTTGAAGATATTCCCTTTATTCAAGCACGTATTCAAGATCTTTTTGGAGTTAAAGAACACCCGAGTATTGCAAATGGGGAAATACCCATTTTGTTTAAATTGCTTTCTCCTGCTAATAAAGTGATTCAAAATGCACATAACTTGCCCTCGCTCTGGGGAGCTTCTTGGGAGTTACTTCGAAATGATTTACGCCCACGCTATCCGAGACACTACTGGCCAGATGATCCAGCTAATTCAAGGCCTGTTAGAATGAAGAGGCATGTTTGAAATGTTGGCACCTATCAAAAAGAAAAAGGGTGCCATGCTCTTTTGGTTTCGCATGTCCAAAACTTTTTCTTTGCTTCATAGAAAAGTGTGTTGCAACCTCAATTATTTCGACCAGAGATGTTCAACGCAGGGTTTCTATCGCTACTTTATCTAAATTTAGGTTTTCGTTATCAAGTTTGTGAACATTTAACGAAACAATTAGTAATTTTTCCATTTGCACTAGTAGCGGCGTTTTTCTTTTTCTATCTTCGATCCAAGACACTAAAACCAACTCAAATAGGAGAAGTATATGAAACTCGCCATCTTACTGACATTGAGTTTGTGGGGGCAAATGGCCTTTGCAGACCTTTTTGCCTACAAAGCTTTTGAAGAACTTGTTATCCCTGATTCACAACAAGATGATTACTTTCTAAAATTTGGCTCAGAGACAACCAGTCAAGAATACGGTTTGCCTACCGGCATTATCGTTGCAAAGGTTGCACTTCAGTTCCCTGAAACACTTCGTAACATCCAAGCACAAATGCTTAGATCTGATATGCCTGCAAAAGAAATTGTTGAAAAATATCTTATTCCTAACAAAGATTGGACGCCTTTTTTCTGTGGTGCCCTAAAGAATGTTAAAGACGCATGGGAGATGAATCCCGAGGATGCTTATAGCTTGTGTGTGGGAGAAACCACCAAGCTTTTACAAAGATCACTGAGCGGTGTTCAAAATATTCTCGTCGTGACTGTCAATGCCGACAACTGGGGTGATGATAAGTTTGTTAATCTTTATTTTAGATACAAAGATGGTGCTGAGTACCAATACTTCTCTTTTAGTATTCTTCACGAAATCTAAATAACATCTCTATAGTGTGAAAAAAATACATGTTATCAAAATTGAAGCTGAAAATTTTCCATTTTGATAACATTCCATAACGCCTAAGCTCATTACTGAGCTATTATGGTGCCTATGGAAACACAAGAGCTATTTAAATACCGTGATTATAGAAAGGTACTAACAGACCACTTTCGGCTGAAAAAGGAAAAGCACCCCTACTTCAGCTATCGTCAATGGGCCAAGGCAATAGGAGTGGCCGGACCTTCGGTGATTACAAATGTTGTCAATGGCCATCGAAATCCAGGGAAAGTACTTTGCCAAAAACTTTGTACTTACTTTAAATTCAACCATGATGAGATCAATTACTTTGAAACCTTAGTATTATTCGAAAAAGGCAAGAAATCACGTTCCTCGCACCTAAATGCTATAGAAAAACTGGTTCACCTAAGTCCTGAAAAGATAGGACTCTTTCTTGATGAATTGCAGTTTTCTAGTATTTCAGATTGGTATTTTATTGCCATAAAAGAAATGGTTAACCTTGCTGATTTTGCTGAAGACCCCATTTGGATTCAAAATCGTCTGAGATCAAAAGTTAGTGTTAATGACGTAAAATTCGCTCTCAATAGATTAACTGACCTCAAGGTCTTGGTCAGAAATGAATTTGGGAAATTAATTCAAAACTCAGAATATGTATACTCGGCAAGCAATCTTCTTAATATCGCCAGAAGAACATTTCATAAACAAATGATTGAAAATGCAAAAGATGCACTGGATACGATTGATGTAACTGAGCGTGAAATATCTGGCCTTACCTTAACTATCAAAAAAGAAAATTACCATCGACTTGGGGAAGTTATCTCTAAGTTTAAAAGAATGATAAATAGTGAATTTGATGAAGATCAAGGTAGTGACACTTATCAACTGAATATTCAACTTTTCCCATTAACAGAGGCGATTTCGTCATCAAGTTAAATTCTTTGACCTTACTTACTTTCTAAATTTCAACTCAACATGCATTTTCCGGTACAGATGTTGGAAATAATTTTGATCATTTTCTCCACTATTTGAATTGGGATAGTTTTGAAGGTGATAGAGTAACTCCTGCTCGTTTTTCAAAAGACTCCCACATTTGAAGGAACTTCTCCATGGAATAGTGAAAGGGCTTCAGGTTAAGACCCTGCTCGGATAGGATAGGGTAAGTTAAAGTAAGATTAGTACCACAACTCCCCCTCTCGATAAGCTCAAGTGCCGCCTTCAACGGCCCAGGCGAAGGCTAACCTTAACGGTTCTCCATTTATTTAGTTCCCTGAAATCATGGATTTAATATCGGCACTGGATATTTCAAATTTTTTATTTTCAACCAAAGAGAATATTATTTTTTTTAGTTTTTCAACACTGAGATTCTTAGTGGCATGGTCTTTTAATAAAGCTAGGTAGATATCAATGGATGCTGATGAAATAGAAAATAACCCCGTACGCCTTTTAAGAATATAGTCATAAGTAGATTTTGTAATAACCTCATTCGATCCAATATCCGGGCCATCGTATTGAAAAATTGAGTTAAACTTTTGAAGAACAACTTCTGTAGTATTATTTTCTTGTGTTAATAATGAATAAATTTCTTTGATTTGTTCAATTGTAAAATCATTAATTGATTTATTAAATTCTAGAGTATTCTTGAAAAATACTAGGTCCTTTAAATGACTAATTTTACTATTATACCTAACATCAAAAAATAATCTAAAGAATCGGTCATACTTTCCAAACACCTTTTTCTTTTGTTTTAATGCCATTTTGGATTTGATCATAATTGCTACAATTTCATCGAATTCCCTGGTCCCTACTTCATTCATATATTCGAGAAAATATTTTTTATAACGTCCACCATCCTTTCGAATATTTATTCCATAGAGAAAAAAATCTCCGAGATTTATACAAAAAACTTTTCCTTCTGACTCGCTATACCCGTTGTTATTACCATTGTGGTAGTCAAGGCAGCGTTGAATAGTATCCTTTAATTCATCCTGCTGATAGACTAAGTCATCATCGGCAAGTAATGGTCGACTAATATTTAATAGAACTGCTACGAAAAGAATTAGTAATAACTTCATAATATTTTCCTTTTTCAGATGAATATTTTTTAAATTCAATCAAAATTACCATGACTTGATATAATTAATAAAAATTATTGGAAGTTTTTAAAATCTTTTCCCTTAAGAGATTCATAATTGATAACATTCCCACATAAAAGAATGAAAATAGTCATGGTCAATTTTGAGAATATTTTTCAGGATCAAAAAAATAGTTAATTCTAATTAAAATACTAGAGGTAACACTGTTATCAAAACAGAATGAAATTTGTAATTTTGATCTACATTATAATTGGTGGTTCGCAATATTTTTTTAACTATGTAATAAGTAATCCATAGAACATCTGAGGAGAATATATGCATTTATGCCGAATTCTATTACTTTTCGTCTCTACGTCCGCCCTAGCGTGCCCTGAACTTTCTGGGGACTATAAACTTTGCACATCTGGTGATGCAATGATAAATTCAATACTGGGTGCTCCTCGAATATTAAATATTACAACTAAAATAGTTAATAAAGTCACCCAGTTCACATTCATCTACCCTCAAGGTGAATGGAAAATTAATGAGAATGAAAAAACAACTGTTCAAACTTCCCTTCAAGAAGATGTCCAAATTAAATTTGATACTACTCCTAGCTGCCATTCATCGGTATTAGAACTCAATTTGACAAATGGGAGATTTAAAAACGATGGGACGATCATTTCAAACGACGAATTCGAATTATATAAAATTGAAAATTCTGATCTACTCGAAGATTCAACAATCAAAATTAGAGTTACCAAGGAATCCGCCCTTGAGGTCAAAATGAAATTACTAGGTCAAGAAGTCACTATCAACTGTGAAAAGAACAGTCTATGAAAAAAATCTGCGTTATCCTATTGTGCATTTTACTTTCTAATCAAGTTTTTTCAAAGATAGCAAATAAAAAAGCACTAAATAAAATTAATAAATGTGTACGGGGAATTGTTGAACAAGAAGGATTTTTACCTTTTTATAGAAATATAAAAGGCAAGAAGACTAACGACAAAATACATCCCAATTATTTACCAACGATTAAGAAACTAATGAATATTTTGCAATCTAGTTGGAACCAACAGCACAATAAGGAAGTATTGGTTAAATTAAATAATGAATGCATAAAGGAAAGTTTAAAATCTAAGAGTCTTATAGTGAAAGAATCAAAAAATTGGCGCAGTATTCATGAAGCAA
>Ga0257117_1000837_pt1 | contig 20942 bp, 20 predicted proteins | sample SI112_135mmetaG_FD_190157 | JGI IMG/M metagenome (GOLD analysis project Ga0257117, IMG submission 190157) | Marine microbial communities from Saanich Inlet, British Columbia, Canada - SI112_135m | ecosystem: Environmental > Aquatic > Marine > Inlet | place: Canada: British Columbia | collected... | reverse complement strand
ACTGGGCAACCGGGCAAAGCTTCAGTGACTCAAAAACTGCGCTAGCTCAAAAGAAAGAAAATGGCGGACCATATTTGTTTGCTATAAACAAAGGTTGGGAGGTACTTCATCTCTACCTCGACATTCCCAAAAGTGATCATCAAAAAGTCATTAAAGAAAGAATAGAAAATATGTTAGAATATGGTTTTAAAGAGGAAGTACAGTCTTTACTAAACTCTGGGTTTACAGGAGAAGAGAAGCCTTTGCAAAGTGTAGGATACAAACAAATGCAAGACTACCTTAATGGAAAATTAACATCCACCAATGATCTCAAAGAAAAAATATTAATTGCGACTAGAAGATTAGCAAAGTCACAAAGAACTTGGTTTAATAAAATAAAACCAAAACGTACATTTAACCCATTAACAGATATTAAGGAAGTCACAGATACAGTAGATAGTTTCATGTCAGTTTAAAACAAAAGGATTTGTATGAGAAACTGCGTTTTTTTAATTTTATTTTCAATTTTATTCACATTTTCCCAAAATAGTTTTGCAGAGGATAAAAAAGGAAGCCAAACTTTTCTTTGCTCAATACATTCCTCAAATACAACCAACTATTCAAAAATGCATTTAAAGCTAGACGGAAAATCTGATGTCAAAAGTTTTTTCAGAGACGTTTATAAATCTGAGGAAAAATCTGGCAGTCCAAGATATGCAAAATCGGTAAACTACCTTATTGCCAAATTAAAAAAAGGAATCGTATTAAAAGTACAAAAAGAGACCGTGGTCGTTTCCATGAGTAGTGATAATTTTGCTGCTCATAATGGAGGAACGATCACATTAAAATATTTAAAAAGCTACCTTTCAAAATCCTATGGATCAGTAACATTTACGGTAGATCGCCTAGGTGATAGCTGGGTGGCCAAAGATGATGATGGAAATACCTTTACCAAAATAAATATGAAGGCAAAGAAAATATTTGGAAAAGTTATTGGTATTAAAAAAGTTACATTCAACTAAAGATTCATTAATTCAGGGGGCGGCCACTATACAGCAATGTCACATGAGGCCACCGCTCCCCTTACCAAATGCCGACCTCACGTGGGGGAGGCGCAGCGAAGAGCAAAAAATCCCCACCCTACCGTGCAGATCCTTTTCAAATGCTCCACTCTCTCATACTATTCAACCTACAAAATGAGAGCTTAGATGAACGATACAAATGCTGGGCAGAATGCCCTCAAAGTCATAATAATTTCAGATGGTACAGGTGAGACAGCAACTGCGCTTGCTCGCGCCACTATCACTCAATTTAAAGACAAAGACGTCTATTTCACTCGCTATAAAAATGTAAGATCTAAAGAGCAAATCACTTCGATTTTCACAGAAGCGGCGATTCATCATGACATGATAATTTACACTGTGGTCGATGCTGAGATTAGAGAATGTATTGCAAAAACCTCTAGAGAAAAAAATGTTAGAACAGTCGATTTAATGGGACCAATGCTAACCGCTTTTTCAAATATCTTTCACTCAGAGCCTATTTCAAAACCAGGCCTTTACCACGCTGTTAATGATGAGTATTTTAAAAGAGTTGAGGCCATCGAATTTACCCTCAATCACGATGATGGCAGGAACCTTGCTTCTTTAAGCCTAGCAGATGTTATACTTGTGGGAATTTCACGAACATCAAAAACGCCTCTATCAATTTATCTCTCTTTACACGGTATAAAAGTGGTAAATGTCCCTCTTATTCACGGCGTAGAAGCCCCCAGTGAGCTACAAAAAGTCGATCAAAGAAAAATTTTCGGACTCACAATTGACCCCGATACATTGCATGAAATTAGAAAAAATAGGCTCACTAGACTAGGCACAACTGGGCATAAGGGTGACTATGCTGAAATTTCTCGAGTAATCCAAGAAGTTGAATGGGCCAATGACATTTTCAAGCAAAATAAAAGATGGCCCGTTTTTAATGTCACTGGAAAAGCACTTGAAGAAACAGCCGCAGAGATAATGAAATTAATTAATATGAGAAAACAAAATATCTATAAGCAATCAAAAAAATACACAAAAGAAAAAGAAACTAAATAGAGATTTTGTTTATTCGAGAGTAAGTCTTTTATCTTCTTCAATCTTAAATTTAATAGATCTTTCAGTTCCAAATTCAGGATTATAGATTTTAGCATCATAACTTCCCGCTGGAAGTCTTTCAGGCTCATTTCTCACTGGAAGTCTTATTTCTTCCTCTTCATCATCAATTATGACCTTTAGAATTTGCCCAGGGTAGTAATTATTACTTGTAGTAAGTTCACCGTAAACAACATCTTGAAGTGTGGGAATCAGCACTTTCTGTGGCTTACTGCTACCCAAGAAGAATGTTTTCGAGAAAGGTTTCTTGTCTTCATCGACAATTTTCACTGTATATTCTTTATTTGCCTCAAGTTCGATTCCAACAACTTCATAATCGTAATCTTTACCATTAACATAAACATCTGCAAACGTTGGTAGGTTTTCAAGGAATAATCTTTGAGTCTCTATTTCAGGTGTATTGACTTCAACCTTTTCTACACCTTGATTACTTGCTGGCTGTCTATTAAGGCCAAGATATTCTTTTGCCTTATTAACAATTGGATCTTTCAGAACTCCAGCGATTGAAATAATAATTGCAACACTTGCAACTACTTTTATCAATTTTCTTCTTTTTTTGACTTTTCTTTGCTCTCTAATATCAACTTTTTTCGAGCCCTGCCCTTCTTTTTGCTGTTTTTCTTTTTCTGTCAAAGCGGTCTTGGCCTGATCTCTTTTTGCTTCTGTATTAGTTCTTTCAATTTCAAAGGCATCAGCTGTTTTGTCTTCACATACAACTCTTCCCGTTTTATCTTTTGTAAAACCAAAGTCAAAATCTTGTGCCTTATGAAGAAGAGTTTTCTTTGTTTGCTCACCTTGTTTACTGCCACCGCTATCCATGGAGAGACCAACTGCATCGCCATTAGGATTTTTTGCCATATCACTTAGAAAGTCTGTGATATCAACTTGTCCAAATTCATAGAATTTCTCTCTGTCACTTTTGATCTCTTCTGCAAAGAGTTTTTTAGCAAACCTAGACAGATCAGTTGGATTAAAATCAGGATATTTAGAATACAAGAATTTAACAAGTGCTCTGTTGAATTCATCCATATTAGCAAAACGATCTTTTCTATCTTTTTCCAGCGACTTCATAATTATGTCATCTAGCTCTTTTGGAACAACTGGATTAATTTTCGAAGGAGGAACGATTTTACATTCCTGAATTAGCTTTAAAACAGCGAGATCATTTTTCGCACTAAAATGTTTACGCCCACAAAGAAGTTCCCAAAGAGTAAGTCCAACTGCGAACTGATCATAATTATGATCAAGGTCAATGCCTTCGAGATACTCAGGTGCGAGATAGGGCATTTTCCCTTTGATCGTCCCCGCTTGGGTCGCTTCAGAGTTACTTTCTGCTTTTGCAATTCCAAAGTCAATAACCTTCACTGCCCCTTCATAGGTAATCATAATATTATGAGGAGAAATATCTCTGTGAATGATATTGGATTTTTTTCCACTTAGCTTATTTGTAAAATTATGAGCATAACTTAGGCCCTGACAAGTTTGAGAAATTATGTAAACTGAGATTTGAATTGGAAAAACAAATCCCTTTGACTTAAGACGGTCTAATATCTGCTTAAGATTTTTCCCATCAACGTATTCCATTGCACAAAATAGCTGATTGTCGACTATGCCATAATCGTGAATCTTAGCAATATTTGGGTGATTCAAACCAAAGGAAACTTTTATTTCATCAAGGAACATTGTTTTGTATGCAGGATCTTTTGAGTATTGAGGCTGAACCATCTTAATAGCATCAATTCGTTGAACATCTTCACTCAAAAACCTGGCGCGACAAATCTTGGCCATACCGCCATCGACAAGATGATCAAGAAGAAGATATCTTCCAAATCTCTTTAAAATTAAATTGTCATCGTGCTCATCTGACATGAAGGTTTAATCTCCTAATATACTCATCGGAGTCTTAGGAGAAAAATTTAGAGCTGATTGATTTACTCAGGAATATCAATTACTTGACAGGTACTCTGTGTTATATCCAGGGACGGTGACCACGATTTGGCCATCTTTTAAATTTCCTTTCTGGCAAAATCCACTCACTTTATGTTGATTTAGCCCATAGGAAGGCCAGCTAGGGTGAGATTTCAAGTTCTTTGAAAAAGAATTTACAATAATTTCATTCAGTCCGTTTAGCTCTATGGTATTTCTAACTTCTGAATGGGACACTCGTTTAGCATCAAGTGAGTAACGAAGGGCCACAAAGAATTGATTACAACCTTTAACTAACTCTTTTTCATCATTAGAAAACCAAGCAAAATAGGGGCTGTCTTCACCAATCGGAGACCAAAGAACATCATATAGAAGGGTAAGCTCTTGCATCCAGGAAGTTCTTTCAAATCTCAGTTTACCCTTCCATTTTTGGTCCGAGTAAACCCCTTCTTTAAAGGTCACTTTCCCACTAGTAACAAGATTCTTACTATAGTGTGAGCAAGAAGATAGAGCGATTATTGTAAAGATGAGAAAGCTAAAATACTTCATCCCTTAGGCCTCACTAATTCAGTTAACCAATTATAGATATCATTAAAAACTATTTCACTATTTAAGTCATTTAAAATATCGTGGTGACCATCTGCGTACAATGAGAGTTTTTTATCATCAGTTGGTATCCCTTGGAAGAATAGCTCTGTAGTACTGGGACAATTAAGCTTTGTTTCACCTGAAATAAGAAAAAGTGATGGGATATCAATATAATAAGCAAAACGTCGAAGTTGATCGCTTGATTTCATAATTTCATTAATTAATGAAAGGCTTATTTGTGAACTCACAAGCTGATCAGCCATATATTCATGCATCTTATTTTGATCTCTCGTTAAATTATAAACATCAATTGGAGATTTCAATTGAAATTTTGAAGAGGAAAATAGAGATTTTCCATACTTAAGAAGTCTACGACTGGATTTCTTTAAATCAAATGTAGGGTAGATAAATGGGTTTGTTAAAATCATAGATAAATTTTCAGTAGTTTCTAAATCGCTACGAAAATTAATGATCGTTTTAATAGTCATTAAACCACCCATTCCGGTCCCCATGAAAACATTGTGGGAAACTGGAAGTGTTGATGGATAACTATTAACAAAGTCTACAAAATCAAAGCAATACTCATCGAAAGATTTTATATAGGCACGGCTACCTGAACTCATTCCATGACCTTTGAGGTCAATTAATGAAACCACGATATTTTCGGGTATCATTTTCAATAGATAAGTTACAAAATCAAGATAGCGACCGTGATAATCAGCAATATCATGAACAAACCACAAGTGAATAAGCTTCTCACTTGAGATATGTTTTTTAGGAGTGTATCTCTTAAAGAAAATACTTTCTCCACCATTTTTACTTCTAAAATTTCCTGTAGATTTGTGAAACCGCTCTTTCGGATTCCAACTCTCAGCTAGCTCTTCGGCGCTATGATTGATCTTCACCGTAGATATAGGAACGGATGACATTTAAGGACTCCTCACCTAAATTAATAAACCTAAATGAAAACCCCTGATTTCCATCAAGCAACCTTACCACTTCTCCCGAAGCAACAAAATGAAAATTACTATTTTCCGGGTGCACATTTACAGAAATCTTATCTCCAGCTTTTCCTGGAAATTGATTTACAAGTATTTGCATCCCTCCAATAGAAACATCCCTGCAAAGTCCTTCAAACAATTTCTCATTGTCATGAAAAAATAACCGCGCTACAAATGGTCTTCTCGGGTATTCTCTTCTATCACTATCATCGACCTCTGGTGGATCTTTTTGAAATAAACTTTTATAAATTGGAACATCAGCAAGCATTGTCCAATTTGAAAGTCCTCTGCACCAAACAAAAGTTTTTCCATTGACCCTGCTTTTTTCAAATAAATCGACAAGAAGGCTCAGTGAGTATGGTCCATAGTGAGAACCTGAGGTTCCGCGATCCTTTCCTGTGAGAACAAAAAATTTCTTTTCTTCTTTGTCTACGCTATTCCAATCAAATTCTTCAGCACTATCTGTATCAACGGGATAATCGCTATCCACTTGCAAACTGCTGTTTTCAGACTGATAGCTGCTCTCGCCTGAGATAAGTTGATAGAATTTTTCTATATCTTTTATTTTCGACCAGTTCTCAAAGCCCTTAGTCCATACATAATCATCAACGCCTAGACGACTAGAATTTATAAAGCTAATTAGCTCTTCTTCTGAAACCGGACCTACTCTTTGTCCACTTTCAACATAATACCAATTTGAGCTCATAAATTTCCCTCAACTCTGCGTTTTCTTTAATTTTACCCCCTATTCAAGAAATTGTTTGCCTTGGAAATTCTTTCCCAAATTATGGGAGTAAAAATGTTTTTTATCCACTATATCAAGTATGAAATCCAATTAACCGAATGGTCTTGAGCGAGGGAGAACATGGGTAACAAAATATTTAAATTGATTTTATTTACCATCATACTTGGGCTACTTGCTTGCTCTAAGGAAAGTTTTTCGCCAACAGAAAACACTGAAAGCTACTCCACAGCAGATGCACTTATAAATTCTCAATCAAGTTGTGCACAGCATACTCTTGTTAAGCCAGAGGTTGACCTTTTAATTCTATGGGATAACTCTGGAAGCTCACTTCTAATTGACGCTAATACTAAGTCATCAATTGTTAGTGCCATTGGGAATATCTCCGAGGATTTTAGTTATAGAATGCTCATGGCCCCTCTGATTAAACCGGCCTCTGATGAATTAAAATACTATACAAATGACAATGATGATCTCAGTGGAGGCTATTCAATTTCAAATATTGCAAGCCTTACTGCCTTTAGCACCGTTTCAGGTGGCTCAATTGAAAAAGGCTTTGAGAGATCCTACGATCTTCTAAATAGTCATAAATCTACTTTTTTTAGAAGTGGTGCTTACCACATAGTTGTAATTATCTCTAATGAAGATGATGACTATTATGATGAAGACGACGATACGTCCTACTGGGTCAATGCCAGAGCACAGGTGGACTACAATAACTGGAAATCAAGTTTTGATTCTCTAAAAAGTAGCTTAAACACATCAATGTTTAGATTTATTTCTATCCAACCTCATTCATCATCAGGCGATTGCACTAATCCTCCTCATCACCGCTATCGTGATATGTCTAATGAGTTTTATGGACAAACATCTGAGGATTATTCTGGAGGTGCCACAGATCAAAATGGCAGAACTTATCCAGACTCATACGACTTATGTACCACTGAACACGCTCAACTCTTTGATGGGCTCTATAGCAGTATTCAATCAACCGTGCAATCTCACGTCTATGAGTACTGGCTAGTAGATGAAACAACTAGCCCGACAGTGAGTTGGGACACAGATTCCCTTGCCGTCAGCGACCTGTATGGAAGTACTATTCCTGAAAGTGACACTAATGGTTTTAAATATGTTGGCTATAAATATAATCAGTACACAAGAGCTGGATACTATGTTGATTCATCCTTTACAGAGGATGAGGGTGAAGAAATGACAGGCCACTTTATTCAACTTGTTGGAAACTATGCTCCCACGGCCTCTAGCAGGATTCAATATCCAAACTGCCTTTTCATTACAACTTCCAACCCTATAGACACCTATGGCTACGTCTATATTAGCGAAGAACCAGATGCGAGCACCATTGAGCTGACAATCAACGGAGCCGCTGTATCACAAAGTAATTCCAACGGATGGCAATATATTGGCTATCAAACCAATCTCAATATGAAAGTCTCTGGCTCTCCAGGGATGTACCGAACTGGCTATTTTTTACAATTATTTGGTAACGCTCAGTACTCCAATGGAGCTTCCGTTAGTGTCCGTTATATAAGGGCTTCAAATTAGTTAACAATCAATTTTTCAACTTGTAAAAAGTTCTGAGATCATCATAAATCATTGATAATTCAATATTTCATTCCTAAATTGCCTTTAGAAATAAAGGATTCAAAAATGCTAATTAGACTCACGACTACCTTGTTAATATCATTACTTTTCCTGGCAAATTTAAAAGCAAATACCTTTCCAATCGAATTTGGCGATAACTTTGTCTCGCCCCAAAAAGGTGTTCCGTTCAAAGGCACTAGATTAAGACTCAAAGATCATAACCAATATTCAAGCTTCTCAGAAAAATCATTAGAATTGAAATTCTTAATCGACAAGCTTGGAACAAAAAATCAAGTTCTCTATTTTCAAGACCCAGAGACCTATCCCTTTCACTATCAGCTGGCAGGAGCTCTTGATGGCACTGAATATGATAGAACTAGCTTTGCGAGTATGTGCCAAGCACTTAAAAAGCGCTTTCTCTGTGGATATATAAAGTATGTTCCCTATGACGAAGAAAGGAAGTTCCAAAAACTAGGTTATCTTTGGTCAGTTCCAGAACACACCTTGCTTACCGTAACCGAAATCACTTCAGCTCAAAAGATTTTAAAGACCAACCTACCATTTAAAGAACTTTGGGATATGATAGGTGGCGGCGGTCTCTCATACAAATTCAGCACCTTTTGGATGCCTCAAGGGAGTGAACAAAAACTAATGGCCACAAACCCTAAACTTAACAGTACCCCTATAGTTTTCCCAGAAGACTTGATTAAAAAAGGTGAGGAAAAAATTCTCAATTTTGGATTTACTGTGGGCCTACTTCGTGAATACAAAAAAAATGAGTCCCAAAAATTGTTGCCTTCTCCTACTGATATCGTTCTCCTTGACTACCTTCCGCTTGATCTTCCACCAGTTGCTGGAGTTATTACCTCAGTAGACCAACCTGAGCTAAGCCATATTAACCTTCTCAGTAAGAATAGAGGAACACCCAATGTCTATATTGAAGGTGTTCTCGGGGATCCAAAATATCTAGGCCTTGTAGGAAAATTGGTTAAATTCAGAGTTAGATATGGAAGTGTGGCCATCCTTCCAGCAACAATGGAAGAGTTCGAAAGATTCTGGTCCGTGAAACGTCCCGATAAAGTAAGCAATATCTCATACAACGCAAACTACCAGGAAATTGAAAATCTTGAAACCACAAGCCTCTCCCGAGATCAACTTAAATCGATATTCGGATCGAAGGCAACGAATCTAGCAACACTTTCGAAGATAGACGGCATAGGAACACCTGATTTTATTTTTGGAGTTCCATTTTCCTTTTACCAGACCCATATGGAAAACTCAGGGTTGCAATCTCAATTAAGCGATCTTCTTAGTAATACTAGTTTTAAAGAAAGCTCTGCCATAAGAGAAGAAAAGCTAAAAGAATTCAGAAAGAAAATAAAGAAGTCGGTAATAGATCCTCATCTTTTAGAAAAAATCAGAGAAATCCTTATTTCTCGTGGCCACGATGGTAAGCCTGTTAGATTTAGATCCTCATCAAATGTAGAAGACTTAGAATTTTTTAATGGAGCAGGTCTATACAGCTCTAAAACTGGCTACGCCAATCCACCAACTCCAGAAGAAGGAAAAAAGCATAAGTCTATACAAAGAGCAATTCTAAAAGTGTGGGCAAGTCTGTGGAACTTTCAGGCTTTTGAAGAAAGAGAATTTTACAAAATAAACCACCATCTTAGTGCCATGGGAATTCTTATCCATCCAGCATTCCCATCTTCAGTTGAACTGGCAAATGGTGTCGCCTTAACAAGAAAAGATAGATATGGATTCTATGCTAATATTTCTATCGCCGAAGGTGATAAAAGCATCACAAATCCAGATTTAGATGACCTGCGAGCTAGCTTTAAAATAATGGCCAGCATTTCTTTTCACGACAATATCCTCAAAGTAAAAAGTCCGAGTGATGATTATTTGAAAATCATATCAAAGGACAAGCTAGAATCTCTTGTTAAACAATTCCAAAGTGCCCATAGTGAGCTCGAAAAAAGCCATACATTAAAATCTGGTGACAATATGGATATTGAATTTAAACTTGTATCAGAAACTAAGAAAATAATGCTCAAACAAATTAGACCATCCAAGTTAAATACAGCAGTCTATGGACTTCCTACTGAAGAGTTAAAAAGCAGAAAATCATATATTGATAGACAAAAATCTGCCCCTTATATCTATAGAAGCCATTGTGTTTCAAACAAACTTGAGTACTTTGAAGAAAACTATGGAACTAAAGACAGAGAGCCAGGTACTGGCCACGTATTAATCTCCCTGAAGCAGGATATTATGGGGATAGGAAAAGCAGGTGATCAGTTTGAATTTTTTAACGGCGAAGATCAAACCTATATAGGCCATCCTTTTATGCACCATGGCCCCTACGATTTGTCTCTCAATGCTCCTAAGCATCCAGTCATTCAAGACTTCCAGGTGATACCAGGAGGAGGTATAACCATTAATGGTCATATTAGTGGAGGCAGCCTTAAGGGACCAATGGGACAATGTGATCATGAAGATATTTTTGAAAACCACCCAGTGATACTAGAAATGGAAATGAAAGAAATAATTGGAGCACCCTGGTAAGTGCTAATTAATTTAAGGCACAACCTCAACAATTTGAGGTAGTGCCTAGAGAGTTATTAATCGTTTGAAGTATTTCTATAGATACATTTTTTATTAAATTTATAAACAATCCTTCCTGCATAACTGCCAGCTGGCATTTTATATTCACTGGCGTAAATAACTACCGCCCGATCAGTTTGAGGAAGCCTTTTAAGCTTGCTCAGGCAATCTTTAAATTCTCTTAAATCTGGATTATAGAGATCATAAAATGGAATTGTAGACCCATCAAACATACTAACACTTTCTATCTTATATATATTTGAAGTGATCTTCGACATCCTGCTGTACTGAGTTATTTTTAAAACTTTTCCCCAAGCAAAGCTTGAAAGGCTTAATAGAGTAATGATTAGCATTGTTTTTTTCATCGAGGGACCTCCTATAGTCATTGATGTAAGTATCTAATATTAATATGTGCCAGATCAAATTCAACCGAGTGAATTCCTTTAATGTTTCACCAGTTAGATTCAAAAATTGAGTAAAATAGTTAGAGATACATATACAGCAAAATCAGGTTATCATTTGGATAACTGAAGATTACTTATTGTGAGCATCATTAAATTTTCTTAAGGCATTGGAGAATTTTACACATGAAAAAGTGCTGTCGAATTTTTCTATATTGACTTCAACACTCAAAACATTTCCTTCACCTACAAGAATATCTCCAACAAAACCAAACTCCCTAGCTTCTTCTAGGTCTGAAATATCGATGGCAACATTTCTTTCTTTGAAATAATTTAGAGTCGGTGTCATTGGAACATTGCACTTGGGACCTTTTAGTCCCTTATTTTTAACTGTATCTACGATGTGATCCATAAGTGTTTCACACTTAGCAGAAACTCTGATTTTTTCATTATCTTTCGAATTTCTTTGAGTATTGATAAACATGAACAGCTCTTTAACTTTTTCAATGTCAGGCATCGACATTAGATTTGGAAGACCATCATCATCATTAGCAATCTCAAGATAGCCAGTTTCTTTGAGAAGGGTGAAGAATTCTTCATACTTTGCTTCTGAAATAGCAAAAATATCTCCAGCATAAAATTTAAAAATTTTCTTACTCAAGGTGTGGCTAGGGCCATCATCTCTCTTTTCACCAAAAGATTTCCCCACTAGGTACAGTACTGTTAAGATTTTTACAATTTCAGCATCTTTTAAAAATGCGTAGTGACCAGCTGATCCATATCCGCCGCCCACATTATTAGACTCGAGTGCTTTAACTTTTGCATTCGTCTTTCTTAGCCTATCTGCCAGTGTGGTTACAATAGTTCTAAACCAGGGATTTAAATTTAGGAGGGCCTTTTCAAGAGCAGAAAATGAAATTGCAATCACTTCAGTTTTAACAATGGCCGCAGCTGAACACGATCTTCTTGAATCGGCCCCCTCACCAAAATAGGCCATCTCACCTAGAACTTCACCAGATCTTAAAACAGCTAGTTCTACAAAGCCTTTCCCTTTTGGCTTGTACAACCTGAGTTGCCCTTTTTGAATGATGTACAAACAATCAGCAGCATCTCCCTCTTTAAATAAATCCTGCCCCTGCGCAAGCGCAATTAAGCCAGATTTAGATCCTTTAGATTGTGCTGGTTGACGTTTTGCGGCCCCTGCTGCCATAAGCTACTATGCTCCCTTTTTCTATAATAAGGGTAACCTGAATCACCTTCTTCTTACTATCAGGGCAAGAGCTTCCCCTCCTCCAATACAAATACCCGCCATTCCCAATCTCTTATTTTCTCGTTTCATAGCATTCATTAATGTAACTACAATACGTGTTCCAGAACAGCCGATGGGATGGCCTAAACTTACAGCTCCGCCATAAATATTTACCTTACTGTGCTCAATTTCTAGGTCTTTCATTGCCGCCATAGTGACAAGTGCGAAGGCCTCATTGATCTCAAACAAATCAATCTCAGAAACCTTTTTACCTGCTCTATCAAGTGCAATTTTCATAGCTTCGACAGGTGCTGTAGTAAACCAGGTAGGGTTTTGGGCAAATGAGCCATAGGATAAAATTTCAAATTCAGCGCATGGATGTTTTTCATCATTACCTAAAACCACTGCTGCAGCACCATCATTTATTGTAGAGGCATTTGCTGCGGTAATTGTTCCATTTTTTTCGAAGGCAGCTCTAAGGGTTTTCATTTTTTCGAAATTTGCTTTTGATGGCCCTTCATCGCAGTCAACTATAGTTTCTGCTTTTCTAGTTTTAACTGAGACTTTCGCTATTTCATCACTAAAAGCCCCAGACTTTTGAGCGGCCTGTGCCCGAGTAAAAGATTCAATTGAAAATTGATCTTGCTGCTCTCTCGTAAAGCCATATTTCTGTGCACACTCTTCTGCACAACTTCCCATAGGCCTATCTGAATAAACATCCCAAAGGCCATCATTTTGCATGGAATCCAGCATGCTAACATTTCCAAATCGAAATCCATTTCTAGAGCCCGGAACTAAATGAGGCGCCATAGACATATTTTCCATTCCACCTGCCACAACAATTTTATTATCTCCACATTTTATTGTTTGAGCTCCAAGTAAAATTGTTTTAAGGCCAGAGCCGCAAACTTTATTAATGGTGGTACAAGGAGTTGATTCATCAATTGATGCAAATAGTGCAGCTTGCCTAGCAGGAGCCTGACCAACACCGGCCGTAATAACATTGCCCATAAAAACTTCATCAACATCACTTGTGCTTACATTGGCCTTTCTTAAGGCCTCTTTGATGGCAACAGCTCCAAGCTTTGGTGCACTTACCGTGCTGAGGGAGCCCATGAATGAGCCCAGCGGAGTTCTAGCTCCAGATAAAATATAGACAGACATAATTAGCTCCTTTTCTAATAAGATAGCGGCATATTAGCCTCTTAATGATCAGATAAAAATAGAAATTAGGAAATTAGCATTTACGCTTAAGTGCTACCGTGTGATAGAAATCTTGGAGACACCCCGTGTCAATCCCTAGACAAAGGCCCTTGCAATCACCGCTGTTTTTGGCCTTGGCAGTGAAATTAAACTCTTTATGTCCGTCATTCTCTGGAAAGAAAATGGAAACGGCTTTGATATCGCCAAGATCTACGTCTTCAATACTTTTTTCAAAAATTAGCTCCTGGTCTCCTAAGTGGGTGGCCTGAGGTAGTGGCTTAGCCGAAGGACGACTCCTTCTTTCAAACCAAATTTTGATAGGAAGATCACTTAGGGGAATAGGCTTTCTTTGTAGTTCTCTTGAAATATCCATGCTTTCAGTGTAATTAATGGCGAAACACTTGTACAAGAGGGAAAGGATGAACACATTGGCCCGTAAAACCCAAGAAGTGGGTGGCACACACCTACCTGCCCAGTGGAAAGACCAGGTTACTCAAGTTTTAGAGCTTACCTATGAAACTGGACTCGCATCAAAAAATAGTTGTTTTGATGTCTTTGGTGTTAGCTTTGATAATGAAATCCTAGTTGTTCTCTCTGTTATCAATAAAGAAAAAGTCGAAATACTTCCAACAACACTTTTCCTCTCTGCTGACATGGAAGACAGTGAAAAAAACCTACAAAAAACTCTCGCAGCATTAACTGATGCTTCAGGCGTATTTTTCGATGCCTTTTTTGAGCAGGAACACTACGATGACTACATCACAAATTGGGCCCCCGAAAAATTTAAAGAATTAGATTTTTTCTACAAAATTTCCAGAGAAAATATCTCCCTCACTCTAATCGCAAACGAATTACTAAAAGAAGAAAAGTAGTGTCACCCATATTTAGCTTTCTTGGTGTTACCACATATTAACTTCAAAAATTAAGACACGACCTGACAGCTTTCTCAACCTTGCTTCGATCTTGTCTAGTATGGGCAATTGTGCAAAAGAGTTGTACTTCTTCCAATGAATTAATAATCAAGTCATTATGAGTTCTTTCAAAATCAAGATTTACTCAATATAGCCGGGAAATTCCAAAAGCTAGGCATTTAGAAAACATTAATCATCTGAGCTTTTGCGTAACCCAATTTTTTTTTTAGGTGAGCTCACAAACCTTGCTAATTTTGTAGACAGGGATGTACTTACAGTACAGTAGACACCCTATTAAGTCCCACCAAATTCATTAATCTTCTAAATTATCAAAGTTTAATAATAGGTCCCTCTTTTCCTTTTCAAGCTCCAAATTGGCATCAGTATTGCAACTTAAGCACTCAAAACTTAAAGAGATAGGTCCTGAGAAAAAGGAGAATACTGATGAATATGTTACTTTTTAGCTTATTAATTGCTTGTGGAGTTGGACAACATCAATTTACTCTTGATGACGTAGAAGGAATTCTTTCTTCAAAAACTGAAGAGCAAGAATCACTCGCAATGCTTTTGCGTACGATAGATCTCTTCCACAAACCCCTGAAGAAGAAGAAACTCTCTATCTCGATGGAAAAATAGTAGACATCAAAGATACTGATACCTCCTTAATTAAGTCTGTCGATCTTGAGTTTGGAGCTTTCAGAGAGTTTGGAGGAGCATTTGATTTTTATTATAATCTGGGAATACTTTCTCACTCTGAACTGATGGATTTAATGGACAACCCCAGTCAGAAGTTGGACCTTTCATTAATTACTCCAGATGACTATATTGTTCGTGGGGAAATTGTTGAGATTAGAGATGATGTTTATCCAATGGAAATAAAAATTGACTTTGTCGTTGATAATCGACACCAACCTGGAATCTATGCTGGCTATGCTAATAAACATCAATATGCAGAACCTATAAGCCTAGTAGATTTGGAACATGAGGCAGCTCCTTACGTAAAAGATGATCTTTCTGAAGTTTGTACTGATTAATAATCCTAAGTTCTAACTTTAAAAATAATTATTAAAGCTCGCAATTGTAAGCGAGCTTTTTTCTTTGCCCTTAATCAAAATTTTTGTATTAAAAAAGAGACTTCTCTGAATAATATTTCTCCAAATAAGATTTGGCATAGCTTCAAAATGCCTGATAGATCAAAACTTAATTTCTTATACGTAAGATCGGATTTTAAATTTTAAATTTTACTTTTGGGTTTTTTGCTTTTTTTTTGGTACGCACCTGAAATTAGAGCGCTCATTGCACCTAATCCTTAGAATATGGAGCTACGAAAAACTAATTTTTAAGCAGATTTTTTCCAAAGACTTGGCCCCAAAGTCTAAAATAAATTGCCTGGTATTGTGGTTTTTGCATACAAGTCTTAAATTCTCCAATGTATTTTTCCCTCCCTTTGAATAGGGGATGATGTAGTGATCAAATTCCAGGTTTCTGGTTTCAGTGCACCTTCCCCTGTGCATGCTAACATGCTCGCAGGTGTAACCCGCCCTTCTTCGAATCTTTCTTTTTATCACTTGGGAAATATACCGAGATCTTGTACCTTGTATTGGAGAAGGCCTTCGAATTGCTTTTAATTCACATTTTTTAACTTGTTTCAATTTATCTTCAAGGGCCACTTCAAGCAGTTTGGTCTGATCCTCTCCTGTGAGATCTTGCAGCTCATTTAAAAGTTTCAAGATTTTCTTAGAGACCTTTAATTTAGGGAGGACTTCACTTTTTGGTGAGTACGAAGGCCTTGACGGCGGCGTAGACAAAATCTCTCTTGCTTTTGATATGGGGACTCCCACAATTTTTGAAATAACTTCCTCTTTTTTTGCCACCGATTTGTCGGACTGCTTTGTGAGATAATCACTGGCCACAACCGCAGCAGTTAGTGAGAGCTCTCCTTTTTGGATCGCCTTTTCAATTTGATCCGAGTTTGCCATTAACTTCATGGCCGTGACCCTATAATAAGCCTCTCCACGAGTATAACCCAGCTCTTCCACACAATACTCATTGAGTGTTCTGCAGTTATACTCAGTAAACAATCTTCTTCTATAAATTTCTTTCAAGTGGAGAAGCACAATATGGAGTTGATCCTTTTCTTTTTTCACTTCTAGTAGAACACTTTTTAATAATTTATCATCACTCATCTTCTCAATAATCACCTTTAACCTCCAATCGCTCCAGCAGCTTACCACGGATTTATCACCCAAATTCTGGACCCATAAAGCACAACAAGAGCCACTATATTTTAAATTTGATTATAGATGTTGAATAGTATTAAAGAAGCACCATCTAGGCAGTTCTAAAGAGTGTAGCACCCTCTAAAAAGAATCTCATTTCCATTTCTCCCACTCAAAACTGAAGGAAAACTTAACTCCCAAGCACTTTCTCCTAATAAAACCTATCATCAAAGTCAGCAATTCCAAAATTGAAATCCCTCCCCAAACCTCCCCATAAAAGAAATCCTCAAAAACATATACCAACTACAAAATACCCACATCACAAAACTCATCAAAACAACTCTAAACTATACCGTGATAAAAGGGCCGCCCCAAAACTAAACCTGAAACTCAACCTTCCCACGGCCCGTGAACTACAAATCCCCTTGTTTGAACGTCTTTGAAGGCAAAATATTTGTGGTGCTTTTTGCATTTTGTTTTTTGGTACATCCACACCCATGAGACTTAGTGTGTTCATTGCATTCAGTCCCAAAAGTGTAGACGTACCTAATTGTACCTAATTGCCTAATTGAAATTCACTCAGGATAGCTGAGGAATTCCAAAAATCGGGAACACAAAAACCATTACTTTGCAGAAAAAAAATGCAAGGTTTACATCGATTAGTACAATTATTATCGGAAGTCTATATACTTTGGTTACATACACGCCAACCAAGGAATAAAATTAATGAAACCATTTTTTTTTGCTCTAACTCTTTTAGTTTCTTTTAACCTAAGAGCTTATGACGTCCTTCATAAAACAAAAATAGAATATACAGTAAAGTTGTACCCCCCCATAAAGGAAAAGAATGTCTCTCCAAGCAAAGTAAAAGAATGGGAAGACTTGGCAATACAAAAATTAAAAGGAGAGGCTGCTTCATGGTCAGGCTCCGGAAAAATCATGAACTTGACAATAAATGAAGATTGTCAAAAAGAATGCTTCCATCAAACATTTGGATCTGTACTTGAAGGCGTTACTTGTACTGCTGAAATTCTCTATTTAAAAGACTAAGTTTTAATACTTAATATGCTCAAAAAGACCCGCAATTTCGAAGCAATTCTTTTATTTTAAGGTAACATAACCCTTGTGTTAAAGAAGATCTACAATGATTGTGGCATAGCTTCAAAGCCTCCGACTAGATCACAACTTCTTGTACGTAAGATCAGATTCTAATTTTTGGATATAAAAAAGCCTCACTGTAGTTAGTGAGGCTTTTTTGTTTATTTATAATAATATTCTAAAGAATAAAAAGATTAGCCTATTTCGTCTTCTTCGAAAGTTCTTGCAGCCGGGCTTACGGCCTTTGTCTCACTTGCCATATCTGTATCGGCATCGAGGTCAATATTCTCACCTTCATCAAACTCAAAAGTTGTATCGATATTTAAGCTTTTTAAAACTGTGTAGAAGGTTTTTTCGTCAGATAACTCACCTCTGACTGCTTCAATAAATTTCGGTGGATATTTCTCTACTAGCTCCATTATTGATTCTACAAGTTTTCCCTCTTCGAGAATAACTCTTTTCTTAATAATACTCTTCCAGTTGGAGATATAATGAAGTCTACAGTAGCCAGAAGTTGTAGCTAGGTTTTCACAGCCTCTTTCCCTGCACTCATCTGTACCAGTCAAATTATAGTAATCAAGTTCAATTAGCGCTTTTCTAATATCTTCTAATTTATAGCTCTCACTTAAGGCCACAATCTCATCAACAATTTTCTCTTCTACTTCCTGAGTAATCTTAGCCTTTTCTTTCTCAGGCATATTGGCCACTGACTTGCTATTAAGTTTTTCTTCTTTTTTAGCAGCGGCACTAGTTTTCTTGGCCTTAGTAGTTTTTTTCTCTACAACCTTTTCTTTCTTTTCTGGAGCAGCCTTTAAACTTTTAACAACTCCTTTGATACCTTTTACGATTTTAGAGGCAGTTGAAATTGGGTTTTTATCGGCCTTAACTGATTTTTTCAGATCTTTCTTTGAGACCTTTTTAACAACTTTTTTGACAACTTTTTTGCTAGCAGCTTTTTTTGCCACTTTTTTTGCCACTTTTTTTGCCACTTTTTTAGCTACTTTCTTTGCAGCTTTTTTCGCAACAACTTTTTTGGCCACTTTTTTCTTAGCAACTTTTTTGGCCACTTTTTTTGCAGCTTTTTTCGCAACAACTTTTTTAGCTACTTTTTTCTTAGCAACTTTTTTGGCCACTTTTTTCTTAGCTGTCTTCTTAGATGCTACTTTTTTCTTAGCAGTTTTTTTCTTTGCCATTTTGAGTCAACTCCGAAAATAAGGGTGTAGAGGCTGTGTACCGTAGCACTATCTATTTAAAAGTTAAAGTTTCACCGTCTCTTTAATGTATTTGGCCATTTCGGCAAGTCCAGATCCAGAGGTAAATATCTGGGCAACGCCCTGGTCCAAAAGGCCCTGATGATCCGCATCGGGGATAATTCCCCCCAAAATCACCTTTTTATCCTCTGCTTCATTGTCTTTGAGAAGTTTCATTACCTCAGGCACAATCTGTCCATGGGCACCTGACAGTATGGAAAGACCTATGACATCCACATCTTCATCAAGTGCAGCCCTTACAACCATTTCCGGAGTTTGGTGTAATCCAGTATAGATTACCTCCATACCGGCATCCCTCAGGGCCTTGGCTATTACTTTGGCCCCGCGGTCGTGCCCGTCGAGACCAGGTTTTGCAATAAGTACTCTTATATTACGAGACATAATTTCTACCTATAAGCCTTAAGTTCATTTCCAGCAATGACTATGCGCTGAATTTCTGAGGTTCCCTCATATATTTCTGTAATTTTCGCATCTCTGAAATGCCTCTCCGCTGGATATTCCTTAATATAGCCATTGCCACCAAGTGTTTGAACTCCTTGATTGGCCACCCACATGGCCGCCTCACTAGCAAAAAGCTTACATTGTGCCGCCTCTTTAGAGTACGGCAAATCTTTGTCCTTCAGCTCACTTGCGTGCTGAATCAAAAGCCTTGAAGCCAGTATTTTCGTCGCCATATCTGCGATTTTAAATTGTATCGCCTGAAGCCCACTGATGGGTTTCCCAAAGGCCATTCTTTCAGTGGAATATTTTATGGCCACCCGGTAAGCAGCCTCAGCGATGCCAAGTGCCTGAGAGGCAATACCAATTCTTCCACCGTCTAAAGTCATCATGGCAACTTTAAAACCTTTTTCGTTTTCACCCAGAAGGCTATCTTTAGGAAGTTTCACCTTTTCAAATACTATTTGAGCAGTTGATGAACCTTTGATCCCCAGTTTTTCTTCTACTTTTTGGACAGCAACACCGTCTGCTTCCATATCCACAATAAAAGCACTAATGCCTTTGTAGTTATCTGTTTTTCTAGTCTTGGCAAAAACGACTGCAACTTTTGCTTCCCTGCCATTGGTAATAAAGTTTTTGCTTCCATTAAGTTCATAGTGATCACCTTTGTCTTCTACAAAAGTAATCATGGCACCTGGGTCAGAGCCTACATTTGGTTCTGAAAGGCAATAGCAGCCTATGCCATCCCCACTGGCCATTTTGGGAAGCCATTTAGACTTTTGCTCTTCACTTCCAAACTTTAATATAGGCCACACAGCAAGTGAGTTGTGAGCAGAAAGTAAAACACCACATGAAGCACAACCTCTAGAGACCTCTTCAACCATAATAGAATAAGAAGTGTAGTCCATACCGGCTCCACCATACTCTTCTGGAATAAAGATACCGAAGAATCCATTTGCTGCCATTTTGGTATAAAGTTCAGCGGGAATCATTGCCTCTTTATCAATTTTTTCTGCAAGGGGAGCAACTTCACTGTCTGAGAATTTCTCACACATATTTTTTATATCTTTATGCTGTTCACTTAACATCATCTCTAAATCCTTTATTTTCCAGTAAACTCAGCTTTTCTTTTTTCTAAAAAGGCAGTCGTTCCCTCTCTCATATCTTCTGACTTAAAGATGATAGAGAACTCTTCTAACTCATAATTTAATGCTTCTTTTAAGGGAAGATCAACGGCACCATTTATCACTTTTTTCGAACAACCAACTGCTAGTGGGGAGTTTTTTAATATTTCAGAAAATGTTTTGTTAGCAGCTTCTAGAAGTGCTTCTTTACTGGGAAATACTCTAGAGACGAGGCCTAATTCCTTTGCCTCAGCAGCACCAACATTTCTACCGGTATAAATTAACTCTCTGGCAGTGGCCCTGCCGACTGCTCTGGCAAGCCTTTGAGTGCCTCCAAAACCAGGAATCAATCCCAGCTTAACTTCAGGCTGCCCAAATAGTGCATTCTCGGTGGCATAGATAAAATCACAGGCCATGGCCATTTCGCATCCGC
>Ga0257117_1000825_pt1 | contig 21160 bp, 20 predicted proteins | sample SI112_135mmetaG_FD_190157 | JGI IMG/M metagenome (GOLD analysis project Ga0257117, IMG submission 190157) | Marine microbial communities from Saanich Inlet, British Columbia, Canada - SI112_135m | ecosystem: Environmental > Aquatic > Marine > Inlet | place: Canada: British Columbia | collected... | reverse complement strand
TTGTTGGCTGTAATGTTAAGCTGAAGAAGAATGGTTATTTGAAAATCAAATCACTTTCACCAATTGATTTTGTTGAGGCGAAAAGGTCGAACCCTAACTATCAAGTGGCACACGATCGTCAGACAAGCATTTATAAGCAAGTTATGGTTGCCATTAAGAAAATTGAAGCTGTTGACAGTAAGTATGCACAACTTGTTGAAAGAGAATTTCAATTCATGATCAGTCGCTATGGTGATCAACCATTTAGAGATGTTCCTGGAATGGATTTTCTAGATGAATTGAAGCCTGAAAATTTCATATCAACTTTTATCTATCCTTCAGCGGGTTCACTAACAGAGACTAATGATAGGTATAGTGTTTTTAAAATTCAAGAAGGTTGTAAGCATTTTCAATTAGTTAACTATCCTGAAAATCTTGAACGCTTTAGCAGCCCAAGAGATGTTAATAATGAGGACAAAATAAAAATTTCTCTCTCTCTTTGGAATAAAAGAAAGCGTGCTAAGGGCAATCCCAAATACAATAGGAAGCTTTTAACTAAAACTGATAAAGCAGCTGTATTTCTCCACGAAGCGATTTACAAAGTTGAAAGAGATTATTTTGATGCTAAGCTTTCAGTACATACTTTAAAAGTTGTTGCAAAATTATTTGAAAAAAATGGAATCCTTTCAGCTTCAACATTATTTCCAAAATCTAACAAGATTTTTTCAAATGAATCTTTCACCTTTGGAAATATAACTGATTTCTTCTCATACAAAGGCAAATTTGTAGATGTATCTGCAAGTTCTTTAAATGCTTCTCAGTGGGACGTGTTTGGATATGTTGGGGTTAGGGGCTATGATGACAAGCTCTATATTGAGGGCTACGGCCCACGATCTTTGAGTACTGGTTTTAGATTCTCTGGAGATACTCAACCAAAGATTGCCTTTCTTGGAGATAACCAGTCTCTAGTAATTGGTGATGTTCTTCAAAGTTCAGTCTGTCCATTGGCCTTCGAAGAGAAACCTGAAATGGAAGCTTGCGGAAGCAACTTTATGGTTCACCAAGGGGTTATTAAAATTCGCCCTTACCTAAGTGGCAGTGCAAAAGTAATTTGTAAAGTTCTCTACGGAAAAGAAGTGATGCTTTGTGGAGTTGATGAAAATTCAAGTGCCAGAGGAAGAGGTATTTCAAAGTATATTGTACTCCAAAAGAACCCTGGTTTCGAAGGTGGCAATTTAAGTCAGAAAATTAAAGAAACTAAGTGGACCTTGGTTGGGAAAGTTAAAGAAGTTAATGATGATGTTATGATCAATATGTTTCAAGGTACCGACCAGGCACTTAAAGGGGTTGTTGACTCTTATAGCAGGCTGCTATTTGGAACCAACAATGAGTTTCACATGGTAGCGGATTTTCAGAATGAGATTTGTTCTGAAGGTGAAGGTATCACCGCTAGAGATGTTCTTGGCGAAGATATACCAGAAAGGTACTCCATGGGTGATGCTGTAGGAGCTATGAGCACCGGCCGGCTGGTAGGACCTACTGCAATAGGAATGGTTTCAATTGCAGAAACTATTACTGCTAAGGAGCATTTGACTTGTGGAAGCAATTATTCAGTAAGGGGTGATAAAATATTACTTAGCAGTGAAGATGGGAATGTAGACGATAGTGTTGCCTGTATTACAAACTATCATTTTAATTACTTAATTTGCTATTCTGTGAAGGCTCCAGGTTTTAATCTCAGTGTTTATAAAAATGATTGCGAAGGCCCTGCTTGTAATTAAAGATATTAAATCAAATATGTATTTCCACTGCAATCTGATTTAATTCTATTGCTCAGAATTGAGTTTTCATATCGATCATAAAACTCACTGCGCCCTAGGGATAAATAGTCTTTAAGGGTCTTAACCTCAAAATCAATTAAGTCATCTTCAAGATCACCATGAACCCCAGCGATATGAGAGCTTGTTAGGGCGTTTTTAACCTGGTCAAATGCGCTCAGATCATCCGGTTCATTTTCAAAAACATCTAAGTAGACAAAGGCTTTGGGATTACCTGTGAGGAATTCTCTGAGTGCCAGCTGGTCAATGAGAGCTCCTCTGGCTGCATTAATGATGACACAATTATCACTAAGGCCTTCAAAAAAGCTTTTATCTAGTAGATGTCTTGAGCTGGGATTAAGGCCACAGGCCAGAATTACATGGTCAAATCGGGTATGTTCAAGAGTTTCTAAAACAGAGGTCTTAATCATGGCCGGAGAGTCATAACTTGATTTTTGTTCTTTAAAAGGATCAAAGGTGGTGCAATTTACGCCAGCTGAATCCAATTGTTTGTGGACAATTGTCCCGATCTGTCCATTTCCTATAATTAAGACTTTTCTTTTTTCAATAAGTGTTCTTTCAAAACTTCGAAATGCGTCCCACTCATTACAAAAGGGGATCTTTTCGATAGAGTGAAAAAAGCATTTTATTATATATTCAGAAACTGCACGGGCCCTCAATTTGTTTCCGAGTACAATGGGGAAATCAACGCTCGATGTGAAATCGAGTGAAAAATTGTCATGGCCTGAATTGCTGTGAATGATGAGACTCGTTTTATCAAGTAGTGCCGTGTCCAGTTTGTTAAAGTCAACCTGAGTAGTAGAAATTAAAATGAGTTTTTCAAAATCACAGCTCTGCTCTTTTTCTATAAAATGAAGTCCTTCAATTTCATTGATACAATCTTTCTCCCGTGAGCTAAAATTTTTGGTAAAATACCTTGAGAGATTTAATCTTAAAATTCCATAGCTGCTATGTTTTTTCATGGAAGAAATTTAGTGTATAGTGAGGGGAATTGACAATATATTAGGTGTTTAATTTTGGTGTTCTTTTTGGTAATAATGCTTTTAGTCAAATACTGAGGATAGGAAAATGGTATCAATAAAGTCCACTAGAGAAATAGACTTAATGCGTAAGACATGTGATTTGGCAAAGCTTACACTTGAGTTTCTTGGTGAGCATGTAAAAGCAGGTGTCTCAACTGAGAAAATTAATCAGCTGACGCACGATTTTATTGTTGAGCACAATGCCTACCCATCTCCTCTAAATTACAGAGGGTTCCCCAAATCAGTTTGCACATCCCTAAATCAAGTTATTTGCCACGGAATTCCAACTGAAAAAGAAGTTCTAAGTGATGGAGATATTATCAACATTGATGTCACCACCTATCTCAATAAATTTCACGGCGACACCAATAAAACATTTTTTGTGGGCCAAGCTTCGGATAGTACCATAAGGCTAGTTGAAACCACTTACTCTGCCATGTTGGCCGGGATTAAGTGTGTAAGGCCTGGTGGCAGACTAGGAGATATTGGTGCGGCCATTCAAGAGATTGTTGAGGGAGCCGGTTACTCAGTTGTGAGAGAGTACTGTGGACATGGCATTGGTCGAGAGTTTCATGAAGATCCGCAAGTTCTACACTATGGAAATAGAGGAACAGGCATAGAGCTCAAGCCTGGAATGACCTTTACAATTGAGCCAATGGTTAACGAAGGCTCTGCAGGCTGCAGGCTATTAAAAGATGATTGGACAGTTGTCACTAGGGATGACTCATTATCAGCTCAATTTGAACATACAATTTTGGTTACTCCGGCTGGATATGAGATATTAACTCTTCGGGATGAGGAAGATCAAAGTTTGAGATTAGGCTAAGTTGTAATGAATGATACTATTCAATTCAATCACGATTTGGAATTCGCGGGCCAACGGATCTCTATAGAACTCACAATCGATCAAAATCAATATTCTATAATATCGTCAAAATTCACCCATGACCAACCAGCATGGCTTCCACTTACCGACGCTATTGAAGCCTCTATTGCATCAATGGATGTTGAAAAGGCCCGCTTTTTATCAATTGAGGATATTAAAGGGTTTTGCACTCAAATTCCGTTTCCATGTTATCCACTTCATTTATTGAAAGCGGGGCTAAATGAGTATGTTGGAGTTGAGAGTGAGAATTTTGATAAGGATATTGTGTGCAGATGTTTTGGAGTGAGTGCCTCTGAAATAAGTGATAGCATTAAAGCCTACGATATTACGAAAGTGACTTCTCTTACTGAGAAATTGTCGGCTGGGGCCCTTTGTGGAAGCTGCGTGCCAGATTTAATCGAAATGATAATTGAACAATTTGGTGATCAACTAAAGAGTCAGTTTTTTCCTGAGAAAGTGAGTCCAGCAGAGATTGTATTAGGTGCCGAGAGAGTCTTTTCACATTTTGAGCATGGGACAAGGAAAATAGAGATTCTTGGAGTGAAAAATAAAACAATTCTTTTGAAAGTCATAGAAAGTGAAGATTTGGCCAACTTTGTGGTAAGGATGGAATATTTTCTTCCTGAAGGGTTTAGTTTTTCTTTTTAGCGGCGTCTTTTTTGCTGGTTTGCTGACATTTTTTGTAGATACTATCAAGGTCATCTAGTCTTTGAATAATTGGTTTTATTCCTCCACTATCTTTTATAATTGTACTTGAATCCACAACGTCTCGAAGACTTTTGTACCGGTATAAAAGCGTTGCAAGCTCTGGAACTTCTTCCTCTAGGCATTTGGCCCTTGTCATCATTCCCTGAATTGAAAAAATATAATCAAAGAATATCAGCTCGGCTTTGGAAATAAATTCAATAATAAAGATTCTTTTAACCTCACTCGCTGGGATATGTGATTTTTTAGGAATGTTAAATAATTTTTTCTTATTGAGAAGCAAGTTCTTGAGAAGAGCAACTGAAACGGAGAGTCCCTTAGGTTTGCAAATCTTTTCGTAATATTCTTTATTAAGTTCAATATCGCCAAAGGTTGTTAGCTCCTCAATTAGTCTTTGGTTTAGCTTGTAGACTGGTCCAAAAACTCTATTTTTATGGATGGAAAGTTCTTCGAGTCCAAGGCATCTCAAGGTAGATCTATTTGGGGAGACCTCTGCACTGTGGGCCTGAAAGGCAATAAAAATAAGAAAAATCGACCAAGATACTTTCATAACCACTTAAAAATACTGGGTTTCCTTCTGTCTGTCATCTATCATACTGAGTTCTTCGGTGAAAACTTAAAATTATTGAATAATGGGGAAATCATTGGCGGGACAAAACCAGTATCAGTTGATATAAATGCTTTGTGCGAGATATGAGTTTTGTAGAACATTTAGAAGAGCTAAGAAGAGCTGTTGTCCATATAGTAATTATATTGGGTGTGGGCTTTATGATTTGCTACGGTCTAGGGGACTATATCTCCGAGTTTCTTTTGCATCCTCTAAGAGACGTTTTACTCGAAAAAATTTCAGGCCAAATAGTTTATTTAGGAATTCTCGACAAAGTCCTTTCTCAATTTCAAGTCGCTTTTTGGTCAGCGGTGCTTTTGACATCACCCTTTTGGTTTTTTGAGATTTGGCGCTTTATAAAACCTGGACTATTTGAAAAAGAAGTAAAAGTTATAAGACCCTTTATTTTCGCAGGATTTCTATTTTTCTGTCTCGGGGTTGCTTTTGGATATTTTATTGTGTTTCCCCTGACTTTCGAAACTATTATGAGTTTTGGAGTTTCCGATATTTCAGCACAAATTGGCATCAAAGATTATCTTATTTTAGTTGTAAAAGTGCTGGTTTTTTTAGGTATCGTTTTTCAGCTGCCCAATATTTTATTAATTTTGGGATTTATGGGAGTTGTGACCAAGTACTCACTCAGATCAAAAAGACGATATGTTTTGGTGGGATTCGCTGTACTCAGTGCAATGTTAACCCCACCGGATGTTATAACTATGATGGGGCTGTGGGTTCCTCTTGTACTACTTTATGAGGTAGGGATTTTGGCCGTGGCCGTTATTGTTCACCCCTACCTTGCTAGACAAACTCAGCTAGCTAGCTCCAAAGAGTAAAATTATTCCTTACAAAGATGCTTAAATCTATTTTTGTATAAAAACCGATGATAAGAAACTGAGAAATAGGGCTGCTTTGGCCTTAAATCAACCTTGTGTGAATGAAACCCTGAAAATGTTGCTTGTACTACTTCTGAGAGGTTCTCTCCGTAAAATAGTGGAGGACAGCTTCCCGCTTGTTTTCTGGCCTTATCAAAGAGGTGTGGGTGAGGCTTTTTAAGTTCTTCTTTTGGAGGTGTGAGTATGACCTTAAAGGCCTTCCACAGCATTGGTTTTTTATCGCCCCAGTTGTCATCAACAAGGTCCTTTAAAACTTTGACTCTGTCCTCATTAGTAACTCCCCAAGAGACAGGAACATTTGTAATGATCCCCAGCTGGTAGTCTTTTTTTACAAGCCATTCCAAGTACTCCCAAGACTTTTGAGTGTAGACGTATAAACCTTTGTCATTTTTTTTAATAAGGGTATCGCCCAAATCAAAAAAGACCCACGGTCCGGCCATTAAATTCATGGATATTGTTAGGGCCATTAAAAAGAAAACGCGTTTCATGGTATAACTCCTATAAAATGAGTAGTAATTCTCTTGCGACTTTTGAAGCGAGACAAGAACTTCTACCTGTTGGGTCTAAGTTAGGTGCCAGCTCAACTATGTCTGCACCGACAATATTTTTGGTATTTAATACTTTTAGAATTCTGATAAAACTTTGAAAGCTCTCTCCTCCGGCTTCAGGAGTTCCTGTTCCCGGTACTTCGCTGGGGTCAAAGAAATCTAGATCTAGGGTAAGATATATGGGTCTATCTACAGCAATATTTTCTAATTTTAATATTAACTCATCTAGTGAGTGGCAAAGAGTTTTCATTTCTTCCATCCACTCAAATTCTTCTTTTGTCCCAGAGCGGATACCATATTGGATAATTTTGTGACCATTTTGAAGGTGATCACATATTCTGCGAATAATACTGGCATGTGAAAAATGCTCTCCCCTATATCCATCTCTTAGATCGGCGTGGGCGTCAAGATGAACAACCACTAAGTCGTCGTATTCCCCCAGGTATTTTTTGATAGGAGCGTAGGAGATAGAGTGTTCCCCTCCAAGAGTTAAAAGCTTAATTTTTTCTTTTGATAGGACTACTCCTTCAAAGATTGAATCAAACTTTTTATACCAAGAGAGGGGACTTTCGCCCTGATCTTCAAGATTGCCTATATCGACAATCTGTTTGCCTTCTAGGTCTTTTTCTAAGTAAGGGGAGTAGGTTTCAAGGTTTTGGGAAGCTGCTCGTAGTTCACGTGGTCCATCTTTCGATCCCGCTCTATAACAAGAGGTCCCATCAAAACAAACTCCAATTATGTGGGTATAAGAAGGGAGCAACTTAGAGCTGGGAGCTATATCTAAAAATGGTGTGGAAAGTTGAAGTCCTTGTATCTCCTTGCCTGCACTCATTACAGCCCCACTCCTGTTATTTTCTTTTGAAAATTAGAAAGAGCAAAGGCAGATTTGTGCCACTGCATATTGTACCATTTTAAATCTCTTTGAATGCGGGTCATATCAGCCGTCAGTTCGCTATTTAAGTGATCTCCTCTGACTCCCTTTGAAGCAAAGGCAAAGGTCCAAAATACACCAGGGTAGATGAGCATTGGGGCCCAATAGGACTGGACATTTTTAAAGCATGATCTCAAGTTGTCATATATTTTCTTTATATTGTATTCGTCTAAAAAAGGGTTCTCAGTTTGGGCCACCATGATGCCGTCACTTGTGAGTGCTTTGCTTGCAGAGTTGTAGAAATCTCGAGTGAAAAGACCACTGGCAAAATCTTCTGGATCAGTAGAATCAATACAAATAATATCGTATTCATTTTCAATGTTGGTCAGAAACCGGGTGCCATCTTTAGCTAGTACATTTACGCGTGGATCACTAAGGGCACTGGTACATCCGGGAAAATAGGTTTTACTTACTTCTATCACTCGTTCATCGATTTCAACCAAATCTATTCTCTCAAGTCTTTGGTGTTTAGCTAGCTCTCTTACGACTCCGCCATCTCCACCACCAATGACTAAGGCCTTGGTCGGATTTTTTGAACACATAAAGGGAATGTGACCCATGACTTCATGGTAGACGAATTCATCAATGTCGCTAACCATTGTTTTTCCATCAAGGGTCAGAAGACGGCCAATGGCATGGGTTTCATAGACATCAATTTGCTGATATTTAGAGCGCTCGCTGTGAAGGTGGGCCTTAACTTTGTATCCCGAGGTGTAAGAGTTGAAAAAAGATGTTTCGTGGTACCAACCATCTTGATACATATTTATTCCTTAATGCGCAAAGCGCCAAGAATTATCATAAGGGCCCGCTAAGCATAAAAAATCACAGCTGACTTAGCAAGCTTCCATCTACTCAAAAATCAATTGCAGGTGCTTTTTTAGAGGGATTCACCATGATGCCTTTAGTTATTTCCTCCATTTTAGACCGAGGGAGTTGTGAAGCTGTAGCAAAGGCCGGCCAAGCAGTATAAAATAGACTGGTTAAACAGTTCATAAGGAAAGAGAAATGATTGTTGTTACAGGTGGGGCAGGCTTTATCGGCAGTTGCTTAGTCAAGGAACTAAACAACTCTGGCAGAGCTGACATAACTATCGTCGATAGACTTCATTCAGGCGAGAAGTGGAAGAATTTAAATAATCTCATGTATGAGGATTTTATTCATGCAGATAGATTTATGACCCAAGATGTATTCAGTGCAGTTCTCGAAAAGGCCAGTATGGTTTTTCATCTGGGAGCATGTTCAAGCACCACTGAAAAAGATGCTGATTATTTAATGAAAAATAACCTAGGCTTTTCTAAGGCCTTGTTTAATATTTGTGCTCAAAAAAAGATTCCTTTTATTTATGCAAGTTCTGGGGCCACTTATGGCCTTGGTGAAAATGGGTTTTCTGACAGTGATGACATCACTGATAGACTGAGACCAATAAATTGCTATGGATATTCTAAGAGGGCATTCGATAGTTGGGCGATTTCACAAAAGAGTACTCCTCCTGTTTGGGTTGGGCTTCGATTCTTTAATGTATTTGGACCCAATGAGTATCATAAAGAAAAAATGAGATCTGTTGTCGTCCAAGCATTTGCTCAGGCCAAAGAAAAAGGAGAGATTCGTTTATTTAATTCTGATAACCCTGAGTACGCTGATGGTGAGCAATTACGAGATTTTATTTATGTTGGGGATGTGGTTAAGGCCATGATCCAAATTTCTAGATTAGAAAACCCAAAAAGTGGAATATATAATCTGGGTACAGGTAAGTGCAGAAACTTCAATGATTTGGCAGGAGCAGTATTTTCGGCCCTTGAAATGGAGGGGAAGATTACCTATTTCGATATGCCAGAAAATCTAAAGGGTCAGTATCAATATTACACATGTGCCGATATGGATAAGTTTAAGACCCTATTGCCCCGATTTGAATTTATGGGCCTGGAAGAGAGTGTTAAAGATTACATCACTAACTATTTAGACAAAGAAAACCGCTATTACTGAGGAATAAGTATCGCCAAGGCCAAAATAACATTCAATGGAGTCAAGGAGGCCTTAAAGCTGCTTCAGAACCTGGATTCTGAGCACAGGGAGAAGTTGCTCCAAAGTATGGCCGAATCTGACCCCGAAGTTGTCGAGGTCCTTAGAAAATATATTGTAGGGATCGAAGATTTACTTTACCTGACAGAAGACATGCTAAGTCTTTTGCTTCGAAAGTTTGACCCAGAGTTTATTGCTCTCGCTCTCAGAGGTAAAAGCGAGAAACTTCAGAATTTCTTTTTAACCAAGGTTTCGAGCAGAATGAAAAAGGACATGAGGGAAGTCCTTGAAGGCCCTCCAAAGCCTGCCCATGAAGTCCAAAAGGCTGTAGAAGAGGTCATGATCTATGTTAGAGAGAAAGTAAAAACGGGCGAAATAGTAATAGATAAAAGTGGTAGCACAAAGTACGTGTAATTTTTTCTTACATATCATCACCTCACAAACTGGACAAAATGCCACCTTCACATTGTTCCAATTTGTCACCAACGGGCGTGGAACAACCCCACCTTAATTTTTCTTTGACGCGGTAAATCTCTAAATTTATTTAGTTTAGAACTTGGCACCATCCTTGCTTTATACAGGGGCAAGCAGGCCGGAGGACAGGAAGTCTTTTGGTAGGGCATGGAAGCCCAGGTGTCCTGCCAGTGTCGCATGGATGAGGCGCTTAAGACTTTAGTGACAAAAAGGATTTTCTGTCACCCCAGAGGTATAGAATAGGAGGAATATTTATGCTTCAAATTGATATTAGTTATTTTAAAAAACATTTAGAGGACGCCATTAAGATCCAAAGCTCTGAACAGGGGCAGAAGAACTTAAAGAGAAAAAAGGTCTTAACCCTAGCTAAAGGAGACACCGTAGATCTTACGGATGAAGAACGGGAAAATATTATCGATTTTAAAATGCAAGGTCGAAAATATGTTTACTTACAAAAATTAAAACTAGCACTACATAGAATAGAGGACGGAAGCTTTGGTTGTTGCAGTGATTGCGGTGAAGCCATTTCCGCCATCAGGTTAAAAGCAAGACCAACGGCAGAGTTATGCATTAGCTGTAAAGAAGTTCAAGAAAAAGAAGAAAAGCAGCGTATAGGGTCTGCTAAATATGGCACTGGAAAGTTGATAACCGCTGAAAGATTCCATGGCCTTGATAAGTCTGGTGGTGCAGAGAAAAGTGCTGCCATAACAGCTGAGAATTTGATTAAAGGGGCATAAATATCGGAGGATACCTTACTCGGTGGGTGTTTTAGATTACTGCCTGCAAAGTCTAGTTAATGTAAAATAGTCACCAAGTAATGAGTCAGAAAAAGAAGGCCGCTCTAATTGAGGGGCCTTCGTTTTTTGATGATTCGCCACAATTTTATCAAAAGTTAATATTCTTGCATATAATCCACTGAAATTACTTGAAATAGAGTATGTAAAATTAGCTCCATTTTATAACGCTTATTGTTATTCATCCTCTTGGCCGGTACATAAGAGTAGACGGTTTTATTGGGGAATTTAAGGGGTGAAAGTAAGGATATCGGTGAGTTGAAATGGTCAAGACTCTATCAATTTGGATCACAATATTTAGCATTAATTCTTCAGTTGTTTTAGCAGCTGGAAATATTCAGCACCGTAAATTTGATCGCATTTTAAAGAGAAAACATATTGGAAAAGAATTTTCCACTGAATCTTTTGATTCACTCATCACATTCTTGGACAAAGAACTATCCAGATTAAAACATAAGTTTGGAAGGGCGAAGGCCAGGAAAGATGACAAGGCCATGGACGATTTAAAACCCAAATTATCCCTTCTCAAATTTGCTATAAAAAAAATTGATGATGTAAAAGATCTTAAAGAAAGCGATCCTTCGAAGGATAAATATTTTTATCTAGCAAAGAGAATCTACTACACTATAAGCTCTGAGCCCTATGAGCCAAAAAATTCTAATCTACAGATGCTTTGGGAGGCCTTACTTCAAATAAATACTCACTTGAAATATAAGAAAAAGAGTAAACTTGATGACGAATTAAATGAAAATGAAGTTGTAAAGGAATCCAAGTTTTTAGTTGATCCGCATTCCGGGATTACCTTTACAAATCCTTCTGAACTTGCGGGAATGAGTACCCAGCAGATTTCCAATTTGGATATCGAAGACGATCACCCTTTGTGGAATACTCACTCTTATATGAAAGAACACCCAAACCCTTGGGCCCGTATGGAAAAATGGGTGGAAGATAACTACACTGAGGTTTTATTAAAAAATGAGAAAGAGCTAAAAGACACAAAATTTAGATACAACTTAAAAGATGCTAGAAGAATCCTATTTTTCACAAAAATTAAAGATTCGGATAGTAATGCCAAGGCCAATGCAAAGGATCGATTTGGAATTAAGTGGAAAGTTAAATGGGGCGGGGAAACTCATAGTGAACCAGTCGCAAATCGCTTGTACCTAAAGGCCGGTGGAAAAATTAATGATCTGGTTTATTCAAACGATCCAGGTGGAGAAAACTTTCTATTTATTTTAGAAGATCCAAATGAGTCGGGAAAAAAATGTGATGATATCAGTAGTGTTAAAGTATTTATAAAATGTATGAGAAAATCCGTCTATAAGATGGATGTTTCACCTTATATTAAAGAGTCTGGCGTCATAAAAAAATCTAATTACCAAAGACTCTTTGGCGACAACTATCTGACAGTAAAGAAAAAATATTCGCTCAAAAAGCTGATGGGCCGAGAATATATTCTATTCAATGAAGTCAGTGTTGAATTCAAAGGTGAACAGAGGATGAAAAAAGGCGGGCCTACACCCTTTTCTTCCATGGGTGGACTCAAGGACCGCGCTATTAGATCCCTTTCATTATTTGATTTATGGATTCACAATATTGATGCAAGAGACCCCAATAATAGAGGGCTTTTGATTAAAAATTTCCAAGATGGTTTTAAAGGATATCAATACGTCGAATCTCAACATGATCTTGGTTCCTCAATGGGGGCCATAACCAAACCAGTTGAATTGAATAAACTAAAAATCGGTCCGAAATTTGTAGAACTTCAAAAGTCTGGTCCAGCTGGACCACGTCTTCGGTTTGAGCAATTTACATTGTTCAGACCTAAAAGTTGGCTCAAGGCCACCCATGCAGATTTATGGTGGATGGCAAGACACTTAAACCGCATCGATTATGCTTTTGTGAAGTCTGCCGTCAAGGCCACACATCTTCCCGATTTTGTCAGGGAGGTTTACGCCTACAGGCTCTATAGAAGACTCCTAGATATTCTTGTCATATACGGACTTCGGGATAAATCAGAAATCGATGAGCTTCCTATTCCCAATGTCTCTATTGCTTTATCAACCCCGCAAGATCGCCTAAATGCGGCCATCAAATACAATATCCCACTATCTGAAATTGAAACTGTTATGTATCAAAGAAAAATTTTGAAAAAAGAGATCCCAGTGGCCTTGTTTGAAGATGTTGTGGTGAGAAAAGGTAAAATTTGGGAATGCGATGACTCAATCATTATAGGCCTTTTAGAAAAGCATGTTTACCCCACTGGAATTGATCGTAGAGTTTTTCGCTACTTCGATAATAGGCCACTAAAAGAGTGTAAGTTTGATGATTCGAATGATTAATACAATACTCGCGTGATTAAGCTTGATCACGCGAGTGAGTAATTAGATTATTTTAGTGCTAAATCTGAAAGCTCTGAAATCAATTCTTGAGATCTTAGAACAAATTGATCTCTGTCTTGATCTTCAAGACCATCACTTGATAGTGAAGCCAGATCTTGTACATGGTGACAAATTTTTGAAACCAGTGTGTCCTTATCACCAAGCTCAGAAATCTTAAGAGCATTTTTTATCAGAGAGCTATTAGGGTTGAGGACTAAGGTTTTTTTAAGACCAGCTTGAAAAGCATTATTTCCCATATTCTTTGTCATCTGCTGAAATCTTTTCATTTGCTCATCAACTTTAAAGTAAGCTGGAGAGACAGCATTTTTTAGGGCCTTGACATCTATTTCAAGTCCACCGGCCATGGGGTTTGCTGGTTCGTCAGTTTCTTCTTTTTTATTTGGAGTGAGAAATTTGGAAAAGAGCTCTTTAATCTTCATATCATCTGCAGTTGTTGCATCAGAGTGAAGAAGGTTTTCAGCTTGGCAGTCAACTGATGAAAAGCTGTATTTATGGTCCCCTTTGTGTTGCATCTCTACGTGTTGCATATAATGGGGGTCAATATAGGCTTCAGTATCTAAAATGTAGACACCCTCGTCCTTACACTGTCTTTTAAGAGCTTGGTCTGATTTTCCTTTCTCAAAATAGACGACTTTGTTGACATCATTTTCTTTTAACTTTTCTGCAACTTCTTTAGGTAGGGTTTCAACATACTCAGGAAGAGTGACATAGGCATCATTACTATTTTTAAATAAAACGATCTCTCTTGTGAGCTCATCAAATTTAGGATCACTAATTGAGCCGTATTTTACAAATAGACCGATATCTTCCCAAATTGTCTCATACTTAGTTCTATCTTTTTTGTAGAGTTTCTTTAAAGATTCCGCCACTTTTTTAATAATGTAGTTAGAGATTTTTTTGACGTTTGGGTCACCTTGAAGACTTGATCTCGAAACATTGAGAGGAATGTCAGTTGAATCTATAACCCCTTTGAGTAGAGTTAGAAATTCAGGGATAACATCTTTGACACTATCAGAGACAAAAACTTGTTTGCAGTAAAGTTTGATATTGCTTTCCTGAACAGGCTTTTGTGGGTCAAGCTTAGGAAAGTATAAAATTCCTTGAAGCTCAAATGGGTGGTCTACTTTGAGGTGTAACCAAAATAGAGGCTCGCTCTCCATTGGAAAAAGCTTGGTGTAAAATTCTTTATACTGCTCATCTGTAATTGTATTGGGGTCTTTTTTCCAAAGAGGTGTGGTGTCATTGATCTGCTCGTATTGAGGTGCAACGATATTATCGTCATCGTCTTTAGTTTCAGCGTCGAGGTCAATGGCCTTAATTGGGTAGGACATAAAGTCACAGTGTCTTGTAAGTGTGCTCTTTGTAGTCCAGTAATTTAAAAACTCTTCACTTTCTTTATTAATGTGAAGAGTGATTGTTGTGCCAATTTCAGTTTTTGTTGAATCATCAAATTCGTATTCAGTTTCACCTTCACAGCTCCACTTAACGCTTTTGGCACCTTCCATCATACTGAGGGTGTCGATTTCGACTTTGTCGGCCACCATGAAAGCTGAGTAAAAACCAAGCCCAAATTTTCCGATAATATCATCTCTAGAGGTCTCATCTTCTGCTCCCTCACTTTTTAGTTTTTCAATAAACTCTTCGGCTCCTGAAAATGCTAGAGAGGCAATATATTTTTCTACCTCTTCTTCACTCATTCCAACGCCATTATCGGTGATGACAATAGTGTTATTCTTCTTGGAGATATCTATTTTTATTTCACCGTCTGGAACTTCGCAGTTACTATTTCTTCCAAGGGTGGCCCTTTTTGTAATGGCATCACTTGCATTGGCCACGAGCTCTCTAATGAAAATATCGTGCTCCGAATAAAGCCATTTTTTGATAATGGGGAAGATGTCGGATGATGTGACTGAAATTGATCCTGTACGCTTACTCATGGAAAGCTGCTCCTTATTAAATATTGATTGTCATATGTGTAAAAAAACTCCATAAAAATAGAAAATAAAATGAATAGAGACAAGGCATAGCATGGCGAAAATGGGACTTATTTATGACCAGTAATGAAAAAACTGAACTTCTGTTCTTGACTACCGGCGGTACAATCGAGAAAACCTACGATGAAGGCCAAGGAACCCTGGAAAACAGGGAATCCGCCATCAGAAAGTGGATTCTTAGCTCCTTGCGTCTACCATACACTCAGATTAAGGTCAGAAGCATTCTGAGCAAAGATTCTCTGCAAATGGATGATAAGGATCGCGACAAAATTTACAAGGCGATTAAAAAATATAGCGCACATAAAATCCCCATTGTTGTACTCCATGGAACTGATACTCTTGAAAATACTCTTGAATATTGCATCCAAAAAATGGGGAAGGTTGAGGTTCCTGTTGTGTTTACTGGGGCCATGAGACCACTTGAATTTGTTGATTCCGATGCCAAACAAAATATTACCGAGGCGATGATGGTGGCCAAGATAATCGACCCTGGGTTTTATCTCTCTTTTCACGGAAAACTATTTTGTGGAACTAGAGTCCGAAAAAACCGAGACCTCCTAACATTTGAAGAAAAGTAAATACTATTGACTCAAATTACTTTGTTTAACGTTTACCTGAGGCAAAGTGTGCGCTCGAGTGGAATGTTGTTTTGTTTTTTGGTTATGCCCGGGCCGGATGGGATTGGGGAGGGGACTGACTTTTCTTTCGGCCCTTGTTCACGGCGTAGTCTTGAGGTTTGGATTGGTGTGGTGTGAACTGTAAGGGCTGCTATTTTTTGAATTGTGGTTGTTGTTGTCTGGTAGGGAAAAAAGATGGAGTTCTATAGAGTTTTATAGTGGCAAGGTAGAGGAAGCGTGGGCCCCGCAAAGGGCCCCTTGAGCGCCTGAACTCATAAATCAATTTTATATAAATCAGAAAAAAATAAATAGAATCTTTATGCGAGGCAAAGTGTGCGTTCATGTTTAATTTAGTTTGAAGAATGTAAAAAGATTTTTGGGGGGATAAAAATATTTGACTGAGTTGGGAGCAATGATGATTTTTTATAAATCTTAGGTTCGCTTTTGGCATGGTTAAAACTTTTTTTTGAAGGCAATTTTATAATTGTGATGAATGGGGCTTAGGTTGGAATTATGAAGGCTTACATTTGGAGGGGATTTTTTTTGAAATGGAAGTTGTGGTAGAAAGAGTTTTGTTTGGGAGATTGAATGAGAATTTTTAGCGAGATAAAAGAGTTGGTTCGGGTTGAGAAAAGTTATACTCGGAAGATTTTGAAGAAGTTGATGGTGATTGAAAAAGACAAGCTCTACTGTGATTTGAAGTATTCTTCTTTGTATAAATATATAGTGAAGGAGCTTGGGTATTCGGATGCAGAGGCAAGTATTCGGGTTAATGCAACTCGGTTGATGCTTAAATCTGAAATGGCGCTTAAGAAAATTGAGTCTGGAGAGTTGACGCTGACTAATGCGGCTTGTGCTCAAAGGGTTTTGCAGGGGAGTCGTGATCAAAAATTTATTGAAGATGTTGTGGGTAAGGCTTCGGGGTGTTCTACGCGAAAGTTTAAGAAAATTGTGAGTGAGGAATATGAAATTGAAAGGCGGGAGACGTTGATTCTAAGTGAGTTTATGCTTTTGAAGTTTGATAGGCTTCGGAAGGTTTATGGGGATCTTTCTACCCATGAATTGATTCAGATAATGCTTGAAAAAGAGTTGTCGGCTCCTGGGAAGGTGCAACGTGTTCGCAAAATTGATGTAAAGAACTCTCGATATATTCCCAAAGGGGTTAAGAGGGAGGTTTATACGGGGGAGTGTGCTAATTGCGGAGTAAGGCATGGGCTTGAGTATGATCATAAGCTTAAGTTTTCTCATGGAGGGGATAATAGTAAGGAGAATATTCAGATTCTTTGTGGGGCCTGTAACAGGAGGAAAGAGATTGTGGCCAGGGGGATGAACTTATTTTGTTAATATGAGGATTTGCCAAGAGGGTTATCACTATTTTACCTAATTGGTATAAACCAACTATATAGCTTCTTTCTGGTAGGTACTAGAAATGGTAATAGATCTTAAGCTTTACAATTTGCTACAATAATAAACAAATCGCCTCGAATTGTAGGCTAGAAGCTTTCTTCTCTTGGAACACTAATCCCTTGAATTTACAATGACTCCATAAAAATTATTTACCAAAGCTTAGTGTAGTGGGGAAAACTCACTAAAATAGTAAACTAACGGATGCAAACACCCGAAAGAAAAAGGGTGTGAACCAAAAAAGAAAAGACCATTATGAGAGCTAAAACTTTTCTGAAATTGTCTAAAAAATTGCTCCCGCTAATTACTTTGGCGATATTTTTTAGTGCCTGTATGCCTCAAGGTGGATCAAGCCGGAAATCTAAAATAACTGATGCAGCTAGTGACGTCACTGGCGGTGGATCTGATGCTGATGGACAGGGTACTTCCAGAGAGGATGATGACACTGAGACAGTCACTCTGACGCAGAAAACTGAAATCAGACATATTGCAGATCCTGTAGATGGCGTCTTTAAAACCAAAGTATCAATTCCCAAAAACTTTTCGGGATTCTTATATATTTCAGGGATCAATGTTACTGCCTTAAACGATAAGCGAGTAAAGGTTCGCTTTAAGTTTGGAAAAGATTACGAGGCCATAACACTAGATGCAACAGTGGCAAGGGCGATGAGTGGAGGGATTACTCCTCAAACAGATATTCAGGTTTTAGTACTGGATTTTGATGGAAAGCCTTTTAAAGATTTAAGGCTTTTATACGATCTTTACGATTACTCAACATACGCAGCTAGTGATTCACCAACTTCTGACAATAGAGACACTAACTTGTATTGTAGAGGAGTCAATTTAACTGATGACCCTACCTTTGAAGCCACCTCAAGTTCTACTACTTGTTCAAGCTCGGGCGATAAGTGTCTTTATGCCTATGCCAAAGTTGTTGATAAAGGGTTAGTAGATGATAGCAGTGGTAGTGATATTTCTACTCTACCTTCAAGTCATCAAGTAGACCTGGACGGAAATGGATCAGGTGCAAGTTCGACCTATGATACTGATACCTCGGCAAACAAGATAAAGAAATGTTTGCCTGATAATGCTATTGCCAGCTTTGCTAGCATTAGCTCAACCTTGACAACTTTTGCTGAAACCGCCACCGCTTCTCCATATGATTACTCATTTAGTTCAGCTTCTGTAGCAATCAGTTACGGTGACTACGCTCTTACAAATAGTAGTGTTGACTACAAATTTAAAGGCTCATACCGGGCCTTAAATACTTCTAGCTGGCAAATTTCAAGTGACGCCGTTGTACACGACCCTGCCTTTGGGACTCAGCCCTATGGTATTTACCGGGCCGTTCAGACTGCTGCTGATTTCAATACAGGTTATGGATCTTATATGTTCCCACTTGCTGGAAAGCTTGAGCTAGAAACTGGCGTTCAGTATATTGGTGGAACAACTTGGTATAGCACTAAAAGTGTTCAGACTATGCTCTCCTCAGGAGAGTCTGAGTGGATGGACGGTTGTAACATTAGAATTAAAGAAACCAATCCAGAAACAAGTGAGCATGTTGGCTCATGTAATGTTTCCGCTACTATCGAAGTTTACTATACAGACGATGACGGTGATGAAGTTATCGTCGACGAATCAATAGATGTAAAACTTCAAATAGTAAGAGAAAGTGACACAAACTCTGTAGGAGAGGATGTCTTATTTTCAAACTACTCAACTTGCGAAGGCTCAAATGGCTGCTCAGCTGATGAGTGTTGTTTCAATAGTAGATGTTGGAGTAGAGACGTTGTTTATCAGTGTTTGAATGATACAGATGATGGTAGTAAGGGAGTGGGGGACAGTTGTTCTTCAGATTATGAATGCTCAAGCTTATGCTGTAATAGATCCATGGGAAAATGTGCTGTTCACGATACCAGCTCGGATGACCCTACTTACTGCTCTAAAACAGCGGGAGACTCTTGTGTCGCCAAAGAGTGGTGTGCTGTTCAAAATGTTAATCAGTGCTACATAGTGAAAACTGGACTTGATAATCAAGGTCAGACAACCTGTGCCCTGAGATGTTACAACGTGCCGACCCATGGAGACTGTCGAAATGGGACCTGTGTGCCTCCTACCCAACCTACGGCCCCAACATTTGACCCCAATAATCCAGATTGTAGCACTGCGATAGATGCACCTGTTTCCCTCTAGTTTCTGCTGGGCCTTATACTGTCCAGATCATAAATCTTAGGACATACTACCTGGATGAGAATTCTTTTCATTATTCAGCTATTTTTAGTGGTTGGTATCCAGAGTGGATATTGCCACAATAATAAGAGCTATTTTACTCGCTCTGAGTGGAAAGAGATTAAAAGAGTATTTAATAGAAACCATTTTTACAATTTAAGGCAAAATGAAACGGCCAAGAAAACAAGAAGACTGCTGGCTGAGTTTAGAAAACTGGCCGTTAAAGATCACCAAAGTATTGTAGGTAATAGAAAGTTTCTTCCTAAGCTCGGTAGAGTTGATGGCAGTGCTAGTGAAAATTTAACTTATATAGTGAATAAATATGGAAATAGGTAAAATTATGGAAAAGGTCCCTGAGTTAGAAGATGCAGTTCTCGATCATATTGCAATTGCAGTTCAAAGTATTGAAACCTCTCTTTCAATCTATGAAGATCTTGGGTTTAAGTTTCAGGAAAAAAGAGAAGTGGTAGAAGAGCAAGGTGTGAAAACTGCTTTTGCAAGAATTGATCAAACAGCTCATTTAGAGCTACTAGAGCCTACCCACGACAAGAGTCCCATCTATCAATTCATCGACAGAAAAGGACAGGGGATTCACCATATTTGTGTTCAGGTTCGAGATGTAAAAAAGAAAACAGAAGAGTTAAAAAATAAAGGCTATAGAATGATTTATGATCATCCTATGACTGGAGCCGGTGGTCACATGGTGAATTTCATACATCCTAAGTCTACAGGCGGAGTTTTAATTGAGATTTCTCAAAAGGTAGCGGTAAATTAATGAGAATGCCAGGTGGTCAGGCCTTTCACGCTCCTCCATTAACCCCCCTTAACAGGGCCTTAATCATTGCGATTATTGGCCTCTTTGTACTAGATTCCATGACTAAAATGGCATCTGGTGTTAGCTTGGCCTCCATATTTGGCCTTTTTCCTGGTCGTTTTTTGGAAGGCCATATTTACCAACTTATTACTTACCCTTTTTTTAACACCCACCTTTTAGGTGTTATTTTTAACTGCCTGCTTCTTTGGTTTTTGGGAACAGATGTGGAACACCGCTTGGGACAGAAGCGCTATATCATGCTGATGCTCGTTTCCATTATTGGCGCTGGGATAGTCTATATTTTCATGGCCAGTTTTTTGTTCAAAAGCTTTCTTTTTATTCCGCTAATGGGCATGTCGGGAGCCATTTTCTCTCTGGTTTTAGTCTATGGAATAAATAACCCCGATACCTACTTCTCGTTTATGTTCCTATTTCCCATTAAGGCCAGATATGTGTTGTGTTTCTACGTCATGATGGAGCTATATTCGGCGATTTTCTCTCCTATGGGGAAAGCTGCTTGGGCCCATCTCGGGGCCATGGCCTTTGGATTTATGTACCTAAAGATGCCAGATCTAGATCTTTTTTCGAAGTTATTTAAGAAAAATGGCCGGAAACCTGGTGGTGGGAAGAAAAAAAGACGCGATGGTCCAGGTTTATATATCGTCAAAGATGGCGAAGGAGAGGCAGACAAAAAAGATCCTAGATACTGGCAGTAGATTTTGGCTGACATTTTTGGAAACTATGTGGTAGTTTGTTGCACCTCGTAAGTTAAAAACCTAGTCTGTGGAGAGATAATGAAGCTTGCTAAAGCATTGAGTGACAAAACATATGATATTAGGCTTCGCCAAAAACTCTTGGGAGAGGGAAAGCTGGACAAGGCTGAACTCAATAAATATCTAGAAGGCTTAGAAGACGATGCTGGTAAATGTGAAGATTTAAATGCAGTTGTCGCTGCCACAGTCAGTGAGCCAGCTCCAAATAATACAGATTACTGAATAACGAAT
>Ga0257117_1000823_pt1 | contig 21180 bp, 16 predicted proteins | sample SI112_135mmetaG_FD_190157 | JGI IMG/M metagenome (GOLD analysis project Ga0257117, IMG submission 190157) | Marine microbial communities from Saanich Inlet, British Columbia, Canada - SI112_135m | ecosystem: Environmental > Aquatic > Marine > Inlet | place: Canada: British Columbia | collected... | reverse complement strand
CTGCAAAGGTCTTGTTCTAGAAAAAACTCTTGGACTCGGCGGGGACTGTCCTGCTCTTAAAATCTTTCCCGAAGGTGATTACCTAAAAGTCATTGTACTCAAAAAAGAAAAGTAAAAAAATCCAAGTCCTTCTACTATAAAAAGAACTTGGATTAATTAAAAACGGTAAACGGGTAAGATCATAAAATCTAGGAGATGATATGATATTTCTGGTGTGGTCAGGCACCAAACGGGCATAGGGTAAAACTACTCTTTTGATCTGAGACAACAGTAACGCAACACCCAAGAATTTTCCAGGTCAATTTAGTTAAAGTGTACTAGTGGACTTAACCGTGAAGTTAAAAAGAAACTCTAACTCTTTAATTTTAAAGAAAAAAACTAAGAGTTAGAGGGTATCAAAAAATATTATTCTTTAACGATTCTCTCTCTCCATGCCCTGACATCATCATTGAGATAATCAACCTTCATGCCGGACAGTGAGTACTGAGAATACTCATAGTCGTGAGAGTGAGTTAAGCACTCTGTAGGACAAACAGTTGTACACAGACCGCAGTAGCAGCAAAGGGCCGTATCAATTGTGTATTGAGTGAGAATTTGTCTAATGGGTGAGCCGTTTGTTGTTTTGGGAACCTCTTCACCCTTTGGCCTTGGCTTTGATGCAATATAGATGCAATCAACAGGACAAGAAAGAGCACACTGTGTGCAAGAGATGCAGTTTTCGGCGTCGTTAAAAAGCCTCATTCTGGCCTTCTCAGGCAATACCTCTTTGACTTCAGGATATTCAATTGTCACTGGCTTATGCGCCCAAACATATTTGAATGTAATCCACATCCCTTTACCGCAAGTATAAAAAGCCTCGTAGATATTTCTAAAATAACCCGTAAAAGTTAACTTATTTGATTCAGATATTGTTGTTGCCATTACCGGTCAACCTCCCCTAGGACGATATCGATACTACCAATAGTTGCCACAAAATCGGCTATAAGTTGCCCTTCCCCCAGAAGAGGAAGCATTGAAGTGTGAGTAAAACAAGGTGACTTAACTTTAAGACGGTAAGGCGTTTTCTTGCCATCAGAAATAAGATGGTAGCCAAGCTCCCCTCTAGGGCACTCTGTTCTAATGTAAATTTCACCTTTTGGTGGTTTGATAACCTTAGGAACCTTTCCCATCACTGGGCCATCTTCGATTCCATCAAGAAGTTGTCTGATAATTTTTACACTCTCAACAACTTCTTTCATTCTCACAAAGTACCGGTTCCAACAATCCCCAACAACACCTCTTTCACCCTCACCTACGTGAACGTCAAAATCAAGCTCTGAGTAAAGTGAGTAAGGACGGTTTGCTCTAAGATCCCATTTAACACCTGAGCCTCTAAGAACAGGACCGGACGCTCCATACTGATAAGCATCTTCAATAGAGAGAACTCCTACATTAGCAGTTCTTTCAACGAAGATTTTATTAAAGGAAACAAGCTCATTATATTTTTTTACCTCTTCTTCCATTTCGTCACAAAATTTTCCGATTCGCTTCAACTGCTTGTCGTCAATGTCATTCCAGACTCCACCAATCCAAATATAATTGTACAGAAGTCTTGCACCAGAGAGTTCTTCAAAAAATCTTAAAACCTTCTCTCTCATCTCAAAAGCATATAAAAATGGAGAAAAAGCTCCAAGGTCAATAGCATAGGTTCCAAAGGCAATAAGGTGAGAGGCGATTCTTTGGAGTTCAGCAATAATGCATCTTATATATTCGGCCCTTTTAGGAACTTCAATATTTAGCATTTTCTCAACTGCCATTGAATATCCCCACTCCATACTCATGGAGGCGAGATAATCGAGACGGTCAGTAAATGGAATCACACCACGGTAATCAACTTTCTCGCAATGCTTTTCCATACATCTGTGAAGATATCCAAGATGAGGAATGGCCTCACTAACTATTTCAGAATCTGTTTTAATTTCAATTCTTAGCACCCCGTGAGTCGCCGGATGCTGAGGCCCCATATTAATGGTGAGTAGATCAGTTTTTAGTTTTTCTGAAGGAGTCCCACCAATTTCTATAGTTTTTGTATTAGACATATCTCTTATCCTTAAAAATTACTCTACCACCTAGGTCTTTCTATCCCTGGATCGGCCTTAGAAAGTTTTTTGAACTCTTGATCGGCCGAATTGTTCTTAGACTCAGGGTAAATTGTCATTCCTTTATATTCCTTAGCTGCCTCATAATCTTTTCTCAGAGGAAAGCCCTCCCAATCATAGCAACAAAGAATTCTTATGAGATTGGGGTGATTTCTAAAATTCACACCCAACATGTCATAGCACTCTCTCTCTTGATAATCAGCTGACTTCCAAACATCAACCACAGAGTCCAATTCAGGATTCTCTCTATCCAGTTTCACTTTCAATATCAAATCATCTTCACTATTTTGTGGATCAAAGGTGGCGAGAATATAACTAACTTCAATAGTTTTATCATCGAGATAGTCAGTTCCTGTAATCACCTGCAAAACTTTAAAGTCTTTCTCATCTCTAAGAGTTTTCGATACATCAAAGATGTGGGCCGGATCAACAAAAATCACGTGATCGCCAACTTCTCTTTCTTCAAATACCGCACCAGCACCACTTACTTTAGAATTTATAAAATTTGCCAATTCACTATGCATGCTTCACCCACTTGTCGCGGAGTAATCTCTCGTTAGCAATTTTCTTTTGAAGAGTCATAATTCCCTCAATCAAGGCCTCAGGTCTTGGAGGACAGCCGGGAACATACACATCAACGGGAACTATTTCATCAACGCCTTTTACGACGTGATATCCGTGTTGCCAGTATGGCCCACCCTTATTTGCACAAGAGCCCATTGAGATAACATATTTTGGTTCGGCCATTTGTTCGTAAAGAGTTTTTAATCTCTCGGCCATTTTCATCGTTACAGTTCCCGCAACAATCATTAAGTCTGCTCTTCTTGGTGTGGCCATAAAAGCTCCACAACCAAATCTCTCTAAATCATATTTAGAGGCACCCGTGGCCATCATTTCGATAGCACAACATGCAAGCCCAAAGGTCATTGGCCAAAGAGAGTTTTTGCGACCCCAATTAAAAAGGTCGTCTACTTTCATCAGCACTACGCTATCATGCATTAGAAGCTCCTACGCTTGGAAATAAAAGACTATTTATATACTCAGAAATAGTAACATGAAATAAATCATGTTTCTATCAATTTACAATGTGATGAAAGGACACAAAAAAGGAATCTGCGAAAGAAATTATATCTGAGAAGTTTCTCGAAGTTTATGCGCCATCGCCACCATCACAGCACGTATCCACTTAGGTTCGTCGCTTAGCATTTCTTTAAATTTATGATAATCAAGTCGCAAAACCTCACAACTTTCAAGAGCAACGATAGTAGCACAGCGGGGTTGATTATCCACAAAGGCCAACTCACCAAAAATTTCTCCCTCGTGAATCACTCGAATGGGATATATCTCATCATCCGTAGGTGATCTTTTTCGAACAGACATACTGCCCTTTTTCAACCAGTACATATCCTTACTAGCCTCACCCTCTCGAATTAAAACCTGATCTTTTGAGATGTGTAATATTTCGTCTAACATTCCTTTCATCCACAAATTATATTTGTTTTCGCAAATTTAAACAACTCTAGTTAAGCTCTTCCCCCAATCACCCGAACAGAAATCATGGAAGACATTGTTAAAATTAAAAAAGGCCATATCTTAATCACTGAAGGTGACAAAAGTACTTCGATGTACCTGCTCAAAAGTGGCCTGCTCAAAGTCTATAAAGACATGCCAGCTACCAAGGGAACGTACGCCATTCGGACTATTGAGCCGGGGGAAATTTTTGGTGAGCTTTCATTCATTGATGGCAAAGAGCGCTCGGCCTCTGTTAAGGCCGTGGAGGACTGCGAAGTTTATATACTTGACTACTCTCTTTTCAAATCAATGTTGGGAAAACAGCCTAAATGGATCAGGCTTGTTATGAAATCTATGTCTTCTAAGATTCGGGATCTCTCTGAGCTCTAGCCGTCCTTATATGGTCAAAAACTACCACTCAAAAAACTACATCTAACTTTAATTAATTCCCATAGTTACAACCTCCGAAAAACAGATCACGTAGACTTTTTACATATGAGGCTTTAATGAAAATAGAAATCCAATCAAGTGAAACAAAAGACATCAAGGTTGTAATCCTAAGCAAAAACTTTGAGACGGTTGATTTCCTTGAGGCTAAATCAGAACAAGACAATCAATTACAAAGAATGTCGATCTATTCGGCCAAAGATGTAAAAGAGGCAAGTGAGCTAACAAGAAAATATCAATGCAACCTGGTGATTTTTGAAGATGAAGTAGATGACAAAGATTATGTCTACATCCAAATGGAAATGATCAATGCCAATGAGAATGTTCAATTAATACCAATCACAACTTCTACTGATTTTTTAAAAAGAAAAGAGTCCAATAGTGCTGGCCATGTTTTTGATTTTCTTACGGCTAGCCCATTTGATGACTATGAAGACTTTAAAACTCTTCTACTTAAGTTTGCCAGAGAATATTCACAGTCTCACAATAGCGAAACATTATTTGAATATGCAAAGACGGTAGGCCAAACGGTACATTCTATTGCAGGCGACAACAATCAAGACAATAAAGATGCCCAAGCCATACTCAATAAGTTATTAAACTATTATGATTTCAGCACTAAAGAAAAAGTTGATATAATAGCTGCAAATTTAATTTACTCCCCAAATATTGATGTCAATAAATACAATGAATTTATTTCTCCAAACCATCATGACCTACTGAATGTACTCTCTGCTACAAGTTCGAAAGCAAGCCAAAATAATTCTCCGTCCACTTCAGCGGGTTTTATAATTACATTAAGTCACTTCATCTCACACTCTTACCAAGAGTCAGGAAAAGATGAAACAATTCAAAATATTTTAAAGAGACCAAAACAACTTAAGCATAAATCAATAAAAGCACTCAATGAAACTAATCTAAATGAAGTCATAAGTTCAATTTATGAAGAATCTGGAGTTGTTAAATATGGAAGCTAATAGTCCATTTAAATTGGTGAGAGGTGAAAGTAGAAATACCTCGAGAAACCAAAAAGATGATAATTTCGGAATGCTCTTCATAAATAAGGAGTTCGTCTCTGAAGTTGAAATCCTCGAACTTAAACATGGTGAGCTCATAATTAAAACAAGCTCGCCTATTAGTCCAGACACTGACTCTCTCCTCGACATTGAGATTCTTCAAGACGAAGAAGTTTATTTTAATGGAAAGTGGGAAGTTAATTTCATAAGAGAAGATAATGGAAATATATATTCAATTAAAAATTCAAAAATAGATAAGATAACAAACCTATTATATAAATTTAACCCTAGATTATTTCTAAATCCAAGCTCCTATAGAATATTTGACTTAAAAAATGAAGTTGATAATGAAGAAATTGCTTGTTTGTTTACAGGTTTAAAAGATTGCCTTTATCCTGTAAAAATTAGTCTTTTGAAAGAAGGTGGTTCTAATAAACAGTTGGGTTCACTAGACTTTGGCAGCAATTCATCAAGTATCGATTTTTTATCAATAGATATATTTGATATTGATAGATTGAAACTTGAAACTGGTTCTGAAATTGAGCTCCAATTCAACTACTTATCTGTTTCGTATATCTTTTCAACAAAAGTAAAAGAAATCGATAAAGATTTTGGAGAAATGGACATATTTATTCCAGAAACCATAATAGCAACGACAGGTCGAATTTTTCTTAGACACCATACGAACATTAAAGTCAAAGCACACCTTGAAAATGAAGAAATGTTAGAAGCAACAATGAAATCTATCTCAATTTCAGGAGCCTTAATTGAAATAGCACCACAACAGACCCCATTATTAATCGATCATCAAAAGTTACTTTTGGAACTACCGAATAATACTTTTATAAATGCTGAGATTAAAGAGACACGTAAAAATAATATTGGACTAATGTTTGCCAATGAAAATCTTGAAATATTTAAGAAAATCAGAGAAATTATTGTTAATAATTTAAGCTCAGGCTTAGTCCAAAGGACGAGACAAAACTACAAAGAATTTTTGGAACTATACAAAAAAGTTGGCTACTGCGACTCGACTAATGAGTTTGAGTGGGAGGAAACAACACAGTTAAATTGGGAACAGCAAGATAAAACAATTCCAGGCAACTGTTTCGGTAAAAGAGTTGAAGATGATTTAGTAGCTTCAGTTGGAACATTACCGATTTCAGAGAATACAATATATGGCCACTCAGCTTGTATGCTAAAAAACCTAGAATCAATAGAAAGTTTTTTAAAGCTTATAAACATTGGATTTGACCTATCATATTTGATTCCCCAAATTAAAAATTATGCAGGCTCTTATAGGAGGGCATCTAGGTTCACCTCGAGACTAGTTGTTGTGTTTGATGGCCATGCAGCTGCAAAGAAACAAAAAATTGTAAATTTGATAAGAATAAAGGCCTCAAAAGAAATTAAACCAATTTCCAAAAAATTTAATCTAGAAAAAATTTCGAGCACTGAATTCAAAGAGAGTACTGCAACAAATAAAGAGATCTCAAATAACCTCACTCCTACAAACAACATTTGCAAGGATATGCATACTCAAGAGTATTATAAAATATATGATGACAATAATGTTACAATAGGGACACTAATAAAAAATAATTCCAGAGAAAATTTCACTGCATCTGATATATTAAACTACTCTTGGCTATTTACTTCTAAAGAAAATATTAATGATGACCTGATTCATTCTATTACAAATATATTCCAAGGGTGTGGATTATATGTATGCACAGAAAATTTCAGAGAAATTGTTAAATGTGAAGAGATAGGAATTGAAGGTGAAGACTTATTTTGGACTATAACTGAATTAAGAGAATGTGGACCTGTCGTATCATCAATTGCTAAAGCGATATATTCAGTACTAAAAAAATATGGAGATGAATCACTGTCTCAAATGAGCTCTATAATGTGAAAAAGCTAATCTTATTTGTTTTTCTATTCACAATTAAGGCATACTCTCAAACTGCGAATTGTATACACTACTTTGTAGATGGTGACCAATTAATCGAATCAGGAAAAACTGTAGGTGTAGATATTGGCCCTTCAAAATACATCAAAGGTTTATATAAATGCAAAATCGAAGTAAAAAGTTCCGATATTGACCAAGGCAAATTTCTTTACATTGGAGAGGTTGGTGATTCAAGCTTGATTGAATTTACTCATTTCAATCAAATGCCAATCCGAAATACACACTTCACCCATGGCCTTTACAGAAGTAAAGAAGTAAAGCCTGACTACATGAGAATCATCCCCTTTTTCTTGGATCTTAAATCATTCTATACCGAAGCAGGAGAATACTCATTCACTCTACACTATCAAGATATACTGCCACGACAAACTGGCATTAGGTCTGGATCACCAAGGATTCTTAACTTTAAAAACTTAATTATTAGCGTTATAAAAAACTCAACAAATATCACTTATTTTATTTTCGAAATATTCCTTTTTATTGGATTTATCTATTTTTCACTTTTTCTAGTTTCTGGAGTTTCATTATTTGAAAAATTGCAAATAACTATTACTCTTTCATTGTGTATCGGAACATTTATAAGCTTAACCGCAATACCAAGGATGTTTATCTCCATGCCTCTTGTGGCAAGAATTAATGACTCGATTCAAACTACAATGTATGCATTCTTTCTAATCTCTATTAGTAAACACTTTACTGGTAAAATATTTGAAAAGTTCAAAATCGATAAAATATTATTTTCCGTTATTATCCTCTCTTCATTTTTTATATTTTTTTCTTCCAAAAGAGAGATTACGACTTTAGGAATTTGTGCAGGTTTTTCAATAACGGTTTTCTATTCTTCAATTCTAATTCTTATTCATCTAAAAAAAATTCAATACAAGCATTTTCATTCGCTCCCAAGACACATTTCGGCTCTTTTGGCCCTAGGAGCAATCTCATTTACATTCGATGTGATAAATTTATTCTTATTAAAATCAAAATATTATTATACAAATCACTATATTGGTATTTTAGCAATCGCCACTCTAATTCTAAGCCTATACAATCAACGATACAAAAATAGAAATGACCTTTTAAAACAATTAAGTTCATTAGATGCCCTAGTTTCAAATGATATGGAACCACTTCATTTTTTGGGAAATAACGCAATTGATAATTTTGCAGAAAAGATTGCATCCATTGTTCGTGCTAATAGAGTGTCTATTTCACAAGTGAAAAAAGGAAAAATAATTCTCTTAGGAACATATGGTAGTTTCATAGAGAAATCAAAAAATACAATTCTGGTGGAGAGCGAATTATTGAACGAAGCCTTTAATGAAAGAAAAACGATTCGTGGCTCTTTAGGTGAACCCTCACAAGAATATATTATCTATCCTTTAATTATAAATGGTACGGTTGTATCACTACTGTGTATCACTTACTTTCAAAGTCAGCGTCTTTCGCCTTTTATTGAGCCATTTATGAAGAAAATTTGTCGGGTTACGCTTAATGCTTCAAATATTATTATTTCTAAGAAAAAAGAAATTTCTGATGCAGAATTAATTACATCACTACGGTTAGGCGTTCATGAAATTCAGATCAAATCTGAAGATTATTTCAGGGAACACTTTCAAATGTCTGAGAACTTTGGCTCAAACTGTGTCATTAAAGGCGATTTAGTACTAAGCTCTACCTTAAATGATGTATTTGGCGCGGATATTATTGATTTGGCACTTGATTCTTGGATTCATGATTTTTGGAGCAGGCACAAAGAATTAGGGATTATTATTAACAGAGTCCATGGCGATGAAATAGCCTTTGTTATACCTTGCTTGTATGAAGATGAAGATGAATCCCTTGCTACTCAGAGAGGACTCATAATTTTAAATGCATTGAGTAAACATGAAGAAGAGCTAAGTAAGTACTGTAAGGATTTTTCGATACATATGCCTATGCAATTTAGATTTGTTATGAATTCGATGACAAATGTTCATCGGTTCAAAGGACAAATTCGAGCAGTCAATCAAGTATCTGATGGGGCAATTGATAGACTTGCAAGAGTTTTAAATAGTATTGCAGGAAACGGTGAATGCCTGCTCCTAGAAGATGCATATAAATATATTCAAGACAAGTCTACACTACTTGAATTAAAACCAAGAAGATTAAGGGGAATGGTAAATAATATTAGGATTTTCACTGTCAATGACACCTCTTCTAAAAAGGTGAGCAATTTCTAATGGCAAAGCTCAGCGTTTTTAATTTTATTATCTCAAGCTTGTTACTTTGTTCGGCACTGCAGTTATTTAAAAGTATCTCATCTGACTCCATCATTAATATCGCTATTTTGTGCCTGGCCAACTTTTTCAATTTTCTTATACTTTCTATGAGGCCAGACAAAAAGCCACTTATTCTAAATGACAAAAAATCTAATCTCTGCCTATTGGGCTGGGCCACAGGGTATGTTGTTGTCTATTTCCTATATCTTTATTTTCCAAAGAACCTGCACCCATCAAATATTGTGTTAATAAAATGTATTGCTCCGACTCTTGCACTTTTCTTTTCCAATGATTGGAAGTTAGAAAATCTAAGCCCAAAAGCAAGAATACAAAGTTTTCTTCCGCTAATTCTTCTTTTTTTAATATATGTAATTGAAAGACCTTCCGATCAAGGCCACTCAACAACAAATATAATCTTATTCTTAGCGATTCTTATTAGCTTCGTACTGTCTCAAACATCAACAAGAGTCATATCTAAATCTTACAAGCCTTTTGAGTTAACAAGAAGAGTTAGTTTACTCATCTCGATGCTATTTTTGATAATGCTACTTCCTCAGCTACAACACATAGTAAATGAATTTAAAGTTCAATATTTTCTGTATAGCTTCCTACTTTCTCTGATGATAATTATGATTCAATTATTTAACATTGTTGGTATCCAATCCTCGCCACCATCGCTCTCTGCATTGTTTATGAGTTCAATCGTTCCTATTTCATTAATTTGGGATTTTGGGATGGGTAATACTAGTAGAGGGACAGTCACAATTGCTCTTTCAGCTTTATATTGTGTTCTTATCTGGGTGAAAAGTCGTAGTAAGAAAAATCACAAGGTTTTTAGTAGCTGAAAAATTAATCCAAAGCTCAGTTCATAGAAAAATTATGCGCAAGTATAGGCTCAGGTCGGCTATATCAACCGCCACCACTATCTTGGCCACCACTTTTAGCCATTTGCATGAAGTCACGACCATCATATGATTCAACACTGCGAATTTCTTTCTTTGTAATTGTAGTGCCATCATACAGTTCAATAGAATCTATGCCTGATAGATCTTCATTTCCTCTGATTCGAGAATATACTTTCTTAATTTCCTGAGGTGTGTAGCTAACTCTTGATTTTAAAATGACACGATCTACTTTTTCATCAAGTAACCTTAGCAAAGTGGAGTTTGCCTGAACGCTAAGTGAAAAAATTAGTAAAACTGGGGCCATATAAGAAAATTTCATTTTATTCCCCCTTTCTCTTCTGTGAGAAAGTTATCCATAAAGCCGACCATGAAGTGATCATTTTCTCCAGGATTTCTATCTTTAATATTTCTAATTCTAGTGTGAAATTCACGGTAAGCCTCTTGAGCTTCTATAATACCATCATGACTCATTTTTTGAGTTATGATAAAAGCATAATTTTTCTTCTTTCCAACATTTTGTGGCTTATACAACTTTGAAAAAAATCCTAGCTGAGCCTTAACAGCCTCAAAACTAGCTGAAATATTATCATATTGGCCCTTGAAACGGTCTTCTTCTTTTTTTATAAACCCTTTAGATGAAAGTGATTCTAAAGCCTCTAATCCTGAAACCCCAAAAAGCTTTTGTGCAGTTTCTTCCGAAACCCCAGCTCCAAGGCAAGATAAGTTATATATAATAGCGGTATTCTCTTGAACGAGAAGTCTATTTAATTCAGCAGGAATCCCGCTTTGATTTTTCTTTATAAATTTTTCGTAAATTGCATCTTGTAGAATATCTGAATTTTCTTGGATAAACTTGTCTGCGAAATAGTCTGCCACTGATTTAGTTTCTTCTTCGGTGCATACAAATTTTGCAAGAGATACGGTTCTTTTTGGATCAAATGAAGTTAATTGTTTTTTATAAGCCCTTTCTACAAAGCTCGCTGAGACGCCAGCTCTTCCAGCCATATACGTATATGAATGTTTTTCAGGATTTTGGACTTTGTATGCCCTCACCTTGTCTGCCAGCAATTGGCACAAAGTCTCTTGACTCAACTCCACTAGGAGCTCCCATTTTTTTAGTTGGCTTGTTATATAGAAGCGAATAGAAGAAGACACCCTTCGGCGCATTATTTGTAATTATTTTGCATTGTAAGTCGTTGAAATATCGTTGGTTAATTAAAGTTTAGAAAAAATTTACCATTTTAGAAGCTAAGTTTTTCAATTTTGAATAATTCTATAGCCTACTGTGCTTTGAAAAATACTGACTCATATTTCATCAAATTATTTTTCTAACTTTTTAGATTTCATTCTTAATCCATCACAATGATGAAATCTCTCGGCCTGATGGACAAAAAAATTAGATTTTCAATCAGTTGAAGGAATTTGGTTCCTCTCGAAATGTAAAAGTCCATCAGCCTGATGGACAAATTATTCAAAAACTTTTTTTTTCATTGAAAAATAAACGCAACTGCAATTATGTAGCGTTACAAACTTAACAAATGGAGAGGATATGAAATTTTTAATTTTATGTTTGAGTATGATTTTGGCCTTAAATGTTTTTGCAAAAGGCGATAGAGACAAAGACATAGGTGGAAAGCAAATTGGAGGTGACTCTGGTGGTGGGATACAAGGAACTAGATCTACTGGTGACGGTGGTCCTGGGGAAAGAAGTGTACGTGGTGCATAGACCTTAAGGCAAGCAAGTTTTCAATAAATATTTTAAATGAAAAATTAGGAGTAGAAATGAAGATTTTAATTTTATGTATGGGCTTATTAATGACTGTGAACGTATTTGCTGATGGTGATCGAGATGAAGCGATTGGTAAAAGAGGAAATGGGAATGATGATCTTGAGGGTCCGAAAGAGATTCGATCTACAGGTACTGGAGGCGGTGGAGTCAAGACAAGATCTACAGGGGATGTATAGGATTGAAGTTTTGACTACAATGTTTTGTTCGTAAATATATACATTTTGCACATAAGACGGAGGGGTTTTGTGTGCAAAATGAAAATCGAAATGAGGGGATTTTGTATGAGTAGGGAAGTTGCGCAGTTTTTGCATGATATTAGTTCGCCGCTTGCAGTTTTGGATTCAATAATTGGTACTGAGCAGATGGATAGTGTGCAAGGGAAGGATATAGCAGGGTTGGCCTTGAAGAGGTTAGTGGATATTACGACATCCTTTAGATGTATGGAGAAAGGAAAAAAGTTTAATAGGTTTTGTGTGGGGAGGGCCTTGCAGGAAATTATTAGTGAGAAGATAGTCGAGCACGACTTTCAAAATATTACTCTTAGTAAGACTGGCCCGGTTACGAGGCTTCAGGTTAGTGAGTTTGGGTTTAAAAGAGTTTTATCAAATATAATCAATAACGCCATTGAGGCCATATCAGATAATGAAAAAAAAGTAGTACATATAGCACTTAAATGTGACAAGGATTCGGTAATCGTGAAGGTTTCTGATAACGGGAAGGGCATTCCTTGTGAAATATTGGAGAAGCTGAATCAGAGTTCTTTTTCATGGGGGAAAACCAGAGGTCAAGGCCTTGGGTTAAGCCATGCGAGAACGTATATGTATAAATCTGGGGGAAATATGTCCATCACTTCTATTGAAGGGGTTGGAACCGAGATTAGGCTGATATTTCCACTACCCTAGCGTAGGTAGTTGGATTTTTGAAAAAGTTTAAATTTAGTTAATAAATTATTAACTCATTTTAGTAACTTGAGAGTGTAGAGCTGCGCTTAAAGTCTATAGATTTTTCAAATTCTATAGCGAATTTTCAGCGGCCTTAGGATTGAAGGTAATATTTGTTATCTACAAAATCTAGTAACAAGTTGAACTCCAAATGTGTGTCATTTGGAAGTTTGCGTAAAAAATGAATGTTAATACAAACAAATATTGGGGTTTTTATGAAAAGTGAATCTAGAATTAATGTAACAAACAAGATGCTTCTTATTGTGCTTGCTTTGGTACTTGGACTATCGTGTACGAAGGAAGTGAAGGTCAAAGAAATTGTAGAAGTAGAAGTTGAGACTACGACGGATCTAAAAGATCAAGCTAAGTGCGAGCTAGCTGATTGTGAAGAAAAAGAGCCTGAAGAAAAAAAGGAAGTTCTTGAATTTTGGCAGCAGCAAATGTCGGATTTCAAGAGTGCTACAGACTCCCAAATTGAGTCGTTGTTGGTACTCGAAAGTAAGCTTTCGGAAGTAAGTGAAGAAAATCAAAATGTCTCTATCAGACTGACAAATAAAAAGGCCCGTGAATTTGGGAAGCGTTTAGCGAAACTAATCACGGTAAATCCTTATCAAGCGGTAGGAGCAATGACTGGGATAAAAATCGAAGATAAATCATTGATGTTTGACTCAACTTCGGTGAGACCCATAGATGCCATGATAGCAGGTGTTGCGACTATTTCTGATCGTCATGAAAGAGTCATTATTTCTATGATTGAAGAGCTTTATAGCGATGAAGATATTAAAAAAGTTGAACCTAAAATAGCCGAGTATATCAGAAAAAGAATTGAGCATTATATAGACGAGAGTAAGAGTAGCTCTACTATCTTTTTTAGATCTCACCTATATAAAAATATTTTCCCAGATCAATTGATGGCCAAACTTTTATCTCCCCTACTTTCATCAGTATATCTTCAAAGAGGATATTCACTGAAAGATCAGGAGCTTTATCAAAATGCACTAACACAGCTTGTGAAAAACCCGGCAGATGTTTTGATTACAAAAACTATGCTTGATTCTGTTAAAGAGCACACACAATTTGGGATATGCTCTCTTGGCCACCCAAAATCAGAAAAGAGACTAACAAAGAAGGCCTTTAAGGCAATAGATTTATACAACACCCTATTTGATCTTCCACGCAGACATTGGGAGGCAAACTTCAATAAGAATACATATATTGAGGCCTTTGAAGAAAAAATGCATAAGCTTATGTTTCTGCTCACTCACAGGATTGGCAATACATCTTATGGAGTTAGATATTGTAACTACGGAGTAAAGCGCTCGCATTACACCTCTATATTAAATGGAGACGATCTTACAAAGGATAAAATCACCCAATTAATCACTCACCCTTATACGGCCATTTATTATAATAAAGGGCTTATGCTTACTAAAAGAGATGTAAGTGAAAAACTCTATCCTTTTGCAATGAATTCAAACGACTACCTTCTTCAAGTAGAAAAAGGGATTGAAGATCGTGCAGGAATTTTTACTGCGAGTACACCTACTGAAGAAGAGGATGGCCTCATTATCAATCTTCCGGCCAGGCAACGTCAGGCTTACCTATTTCAACTAGGGGCCTACAAAGTTGAATTTAAAAAACATTTTATTGAGTATAAAAACTTTTCTAACTATCAACCGGTTGAAGATCCAAGTAATGAGTTAATTCCGTTATACGAAGAAATAAGGCGTGATCTTGTTGAAACGCTGAATTTTAAATTCAATAAATCACTTACAATGGATTCAATTGTAAATAAAGAATATAAGGATAAAGAAGTTGATGGAAGAAGCTCGATGAGAAGCTTACATGGCAAAGAAGGTCTTAGGGGTGCTGTCGAAGAAAATGAAAAGGCATCTAAAATTGAAATCAATCTTTGTTCATCAAGTGCAGATAGCTCAAGTTGTAACATCACATTTACTAAGCCTGGTATATACTTCATTGAAAAAGATATGATTATTTTTAATGGAAAGTTGAAGATGAGTCCACTGGCAATGATTTATGCTCCAGGGAAAAATGTGACTCTATCAAATGTTTCTGAAGTTCATGAGTTGTGGATAGATACTTCAGGATTAAAAGGAGAAACGGTCTCTAAGGAATATGATAGCAATAGTGGTACACACCCTACAAGACACATGGTTCATCAAGCCAATATAAATCCTGGGAATTACTATTGTAATTACCCACAACCAGCTAGCTATGTGGGGTGCTTTGGGAAGTTCACTCTCAACCACTCTTCAATTGTCAATCCTGAACAACAGGCAACAGGCAGTAATGGAAGTCGCGCAGGGACTATTGAACTACAACAAGTTCAGGAAATAAAATCAATTCCTCTTCTATATTCAGTGGGAGGTCAGGGAGGAAACGGTTCTCAAGGTTTTGATAGTCCTTATTGTCGTGGTGGTGTCGATGAAGGTTATGCATTACTAACAGGTTGGGTGCTTGGAAGGATGGCGGGACAAGCAGGATGTTATGGAAAATCGTCTGTAGAAAATAGTGTAAACGGGCGTAGCTGGCAGTACCCCGAATCAGTCATCGATCGTGAGATACGAGCTGATCAGGCACCTAAGAGAAGATGTGGAGGAGTTCAGGATCCACGTCATGCAGGAGCTCGAAGTAATGTACTTACAATTGATACCGTTTTTGCTTATAAAAAAAATGGGCGAGGTGGAAATGGTGGGGTTGGTGCTGCTGGCAATGAGTTAATTATCACAAAGGATTCTGATTATATAAATGAAAAGGAGTTGCATAAAGTTTTATTTAATAGATTCACGGCACCTGGTAGAGGTGGTGAAGCTGGCGCTCCAGGAGCTTGTGGAAATAATAACTCCCCTGAGCCACTATTTGGTGAAGTTGGAGCGGCCGGAAGTAATGGAGTGAGTGAGTGAAATTAGTAGCACTTTTCATCTCTATGTTTAGCTGCCTATCAGTTTTGATGGCAGCTCCTGGGAAACATGACAATCCAGGAAATGATAGTGGTTCCTCTTCATCTGGTTCAGGAAGTAGTACAGGTATCAATTTAGGGCCTCAAGTAGTTTTTCAAGGGTTTAATGGATCTTTTGGAAAGGGAGCTAGTCAATTTAAGAATGATTCCTTCTTTTTTAATCCTGTGCTCGAAGTAAATACAAATAGAGGGGCACTCAAACATAGTTTTGAAATCCCTCTTCCCCCTACTACACTTGGTTTTAATTCTCTTCGCTTTAGCTATAATTCTCTCAATCAAGTAAATGAAGGTTTTGGGATTGGATGGAAAGCAGGGATTCCTAGTCTTCAGGAGCAAAGTGGGTTTGGAAAAGATGAGATATTACTCACGGGTGTAGGCTCAAGTGCTATCTTTGTTCCCGTTAATTATACATTGCCTTCGCAAAAAGTGGCTCAAGAGTTTCTTGGGCTTGATCATGGTAGTGAACTTCAGGCGTTTTTATATAGGCCTTTGATAGATGGCGATTTTTCTATCGTTTATAAATTTGTAAGTGGTAGTGAAACTAAAGGTTATGTCTATCAGACGACTTCAGGGATTTCACAGGTTTTTGGTGCTGATGGGCTGGTACGAAAGATTGTTGATCATTTTGGAAGTACCATGCACTTTGAATATCAAAATGGTGTGTTGAAATCTCTTTATCCTGATGATTCTATTTATAAATTAACTTTTGAGGGTGAAGGCAATAGGGAGATCCCTACTTCTCTTGGAAATATACATGTACTCCTTCCAAAAAAGTTTAATGAGCTAAATTTGTCGTTTAAAAATGGAAATTCTAAGACAATTCAATTTAAGTATAGTGATGATTACTTGAATTTTGTTGGGTACAGAAATGGGGTTTTACCGATTTTTCAAGGATCGTACCAAGGTATACAGGCCTTTGAAAATGAAGAGTATTCCCTGTCAAAAAATATAAATAGTAAAGACAACACTATTAGAACGTTTACCTCACCCCAATTAAAGAGCGAGTCAGAAGATGCAGCAAAACTCTATGAGATAGTCACTCTTCCAAAAAATGATAACCTAATCACCATGTATCGAGACTTAAATGGTGATGGCAGAGATGAGCGTCTCACCATTGATAGAAAAGCTAAAAACGATTATTTAAAATATACTGTTCTCAATTTTCCTTATGCTGAGGATAAAGAGCATAAGAAAGCTAGAATTCCACTTGCCCATAGGCCTAGTACATTTCTGAAGAGGCTCAACAGTATGACTGTGCCACTAAAAGTTGAGCGAGCGATCGTCGGTAGTGGTGGCAAGATTGTGTATGAGCAAGATAGTGATCTTTCAATTAGTAGCTTTCCTGATCCTGTTCAATACCATGCCTATATAAAAAATGGGCGTCAAAAAGGCTGGTTAGTTGAAGAGCTTCACTTTGAGAGTTTTTCTAGTGGACAGTACTTTGTAGACTTAAATGGTGATGGTCAAAAAGAAATTATCAGTTGTCAGGGAGACTATGGTCTTGAAAGAAAAAGAAAGAAGGTGTCGGGAGATGATAAGAGCTATTTGAGTAACCTTGCTCTTTCGATTTTAAATATTGTTGGCGAAAGCGGCGCTAGTGGAAGTGAATACACAAATATATTTGAGCAAAGCTCTCGTAAGCCAGGGATTATATACTATCAAAGCTATAAAGAGCAGCCGGAATCAAAAAAAGTTGCTACAGCTGTTGGAAGCACAACTTTCAATAGGGCTGATGCTCCTTTTAATTGCCATCAGCATAGTTTTTTACTGGATGCTAATAAAGATGGTAAAATTGATATCTTAGTTTCAAAGAGTTTGTATCTTGGTGGCAGCAGTGGGATCTTCCATAAGATTGAGGTTTCAAACGAATTACTTTCTAGTTTTTTTGAGGCCTCTGGTTTAGTTAGTTTTAATGGCCCACTTTCTATTATTGATCACGATTTTAATGGGAAGTTTTCTGTATTTTCTAAGACAGTGCAAATTTCAAATCAAATTAGTGGAAAGCTCCACCAGTTAGTTGGCAATCAGGCAAAAATTATTACCCCCACTCCGAGATATAAGCTTTTAAGTGAGCTCTACAGTCCATTTGGTGGAAGAAAGAGTGTCAAATACACTGTTAAAAATGCCATTCCTGTAGCACAGAAAATCAGCAAAATTCCTGAGGAGAAACACCTCAGAGAAGAAAGAGAATTTATCTATCAAACAATCGATAAAGACCCTAAGTCTCTGGCGTTTACTGGTTTTAGAAAAACAACAGAGAGTGTTGTCATTCCAGGGCGAGAAAAGCTGCAGATTGTACGAAACTTTACAAGTGACATCGACTTAGAGGCCATCTACTTTGCTAAAAGAGGAAGGCTTCATGGAATGCTGAAAAACATTCAAATGAAAGGGTCCGGAGCTCAGTCACAATTTAAAGAAATAAAAACTATTTGGTTATATAAAGAGCTCGATGGAAAAAGGGTTCATCCCTATAAGCATATTGTTCACACGGAATTTTTGAATGGAATTGACGGCAAGTGGGTTCATGTTACGGATCAAAAATTTGAATATGAAAATTGGTCTGCGAATTTTATTCCACTTAAGTCTAGGAGTGTTTTTCTTGAGCAAGGAAATGGAAATATTCCCGAAAATGTGTATGATGAAAACACCTATCTCTTATTTAAGAGCTCTTCTTATGTTGATTTATTTAACCCTGCTCTTCATTTGAAAAAGAGACAAAGTATTCACAGTGTCTCATCAAATGCTAAAGTGATTGAGGCCCCTACTTATTATAGATATAGTGAGGATCTCAAAAATTTGTTGAATATTTCTAAGGGTGATATCCAAACAGAGTATATCTATGACTCAAGAGGAAGAACAAGCCTGGTACAGAAACTTCCAGGAGGGCTTAGTAGCTTTCACTACCTTGGGAGTACAACACTTCCCTCTCAAAGTGAGGGCCTTGGGAAAATATTGAGTTTTGAATATGACAACTTGGACCAAGGCCATACAAGGCAGATAAGTGACTCTGGAATCACAACTCAAAATGCCTACACTGTGGATGGAATTCTTCTTGAATCAGTTAGTTTTTCGGCCGACAAGAAATCCTTAGGGATGAAAGTCACACCCCCTTCCCAAATAAAGTGCAGTGAGAGTGAAATGGGTATTTGTTTGGAGAAAAGCCTTTTTGTACACGAATACGGGGTAGACAAACAAATTGAGCTCAACAGTTTTGGTCATGCAGTCCAAGAAATTTTTGACATTTCTGGGAAGAAGTATTTTTCTGCAAAATCAGAGTTTAACTCTAAAAAAGATCTTCTCACTACGGTCTCTGCAAAGTTTGAAGAGGCTAAACAAAATGATATCGAAGCTACCTATCTGTATGATCACTCAGGAAGGCCTACTTACTCTTATAAAAGAGCAATGGATAAACCTTCAGAAAAGCTGCCCCTGAATAAACATATCTACACCGGTCTTTGCCGGTACTCACGTCCTTTTGATTCATTTAATGACAAGGCCTTTGAAAAGGTTTGTAAAAATACACTTGGAACTCCACTGTACTCACAGCTTGGAGACGAAAGAGTTGTTATTGAGTCAAATTACTTGGGAGAGATCACCAAGGTTGGAGACATTGAATACGCCTATGACAAAAACAATATGCTCTCATTCACAAAAAGTGATGATCCTAAGCTTGGAATCTATAATGAAGAGTTTTTCAAAACATCTATTCAGTCAAACTCAGTAAGAAAAGTTTATCCTCATGGTGAAGTCGCCATTTTTGATCAATATTTAAGACCCAAGTCCACTTCAAATACAGGTCTTGATTTTAAGTTTGAGTATGACAAAGATCTCTTGAGCTCAGTAAGTATGACTGATTACTTCAGTGGAGATGAATTTGGAATTTTCTACAGCTATGACACACTTGAGAGGCTCTCGTTAATCTCTGCAGGTATTTATAGTAAAGAGCTTCGATACGATGATTATGGACAAGTCCATGGGGAGAAAGTCCAATTTGGTGATCACAAGCTGGATCTTACTTATGAGTATTCTGCTGGTCTTTTAGTTGGTGGAAACTTAGTCACAAATATTGAATACCAAAAAGATCTTTTTCTTAAAAAGGTAAGCTTTGCAAATTCTCATAGCATGGAGATTGAAAGAGATCCCATTTTTGGAGATATTCTAAGCATTAGGTATCTTCGGGGTGAGAAGAATATTTTTCAAAGAGTAATTGAAAAAGACCATCACCGAAAAACGATTAAAAGATCTGATTCTCTTTTGGGTGGTGCTCACCTAGAAAATCATTTTAGTTATGACAATCATCCTTTTCATTTGGATTACAGTAAGAAAACTGTTCAAAGGGATTCTTCTGGAAACCTTCAATCGCATAAGGGGTTGCAGGTTAAATACGCTAGGAACTTGCCCGTTCAAATCACAAAGAGTGGAAGCAAAATCGTCAACTACTTTGATCTCTCAGGTGGTTTTCTGGGAGGTTGTCCTAAGGGTGTAAGTTTATCTGTTGATAGTAAGAGCTGTTTTGTAGTCTTGGGTGATGGAGAGATTTTAGTTAAGTCTCATCATCTTAAGCTTGTTCGACACCTTGGGCTTCCTCTTGCTCTTTATATTAACTCTGTTCCTTTTATTCCATTATCAGATGAGTTGGGCTCGGTTGTAGGGCTTGTAGATCCAAAGCAAGGGAAGGTTTTATTTTACCGGGAGTTTTCTGCACATGGTAAAAAGGAAGTCTCTTATCCAGAAGGTAAGGACTATCTTGTTGGTGCTCTTGGGATAGGAGCTGAAAAGCTAGAACAGCTAGTTGCTTTTAGTTTTGCACTGTTGTTGGAAAATCCTCTACTCACTAAGAGCTCTCAACCTCTTTATCACTCAAAAAGTAGAATCTATTCGAGTTATGCAAAACAGTGGCTGACAGTTGATCCTCTGGTGAAATATAATCCTACTAAGATTGCTATGACTCCTGGGAATTGGGACTCGACTCGCTATGCGGGTGGGGATCCGCTTGGGTTTGTTGATCCGAGTGGGCACTGTGCTGGATGTGATCCAGGGATTGCCAAGGTAGATAGAAATAGAATTATTGACCACTCTAGTGCTAAGCCGACACCTGGGAACATGATGGCAGGAGAACACCCCTGGGATGGTAGTGACCGTATGCTGGGTGTTGCTGCGAAAACATTTATAGGAATTGGCTTAGGAAAGATTCTAGGTAACTTATTAGGTTTAAATAAATT